>Ga0209575_10000704_pt1 | contig 17292 bp, 18 predicted proteins | sample Medcelwee11metaG_FD_187172 | JGI IMG/M metagenome (GOLD analysis project Ga0209575, IMG submission 187172) | Freshwater pond sediment microbial communities from the University of Edinburgh, under environmental carbon perturbations - Medium... | ecosystem: Environmental > Aquatic > Freshwater >...
AAAGTTTTACCGTAAAGATTAGTGAGGTCGATCTCAAAAAAAGATTTAGAAAAAATATATAAAGCGACGATAAAAATCCTAAAAAAGGCTGTTAAAATGCGGGGAACAACTGATTCGGATTATCGTGACACTTCCGGTGCGCCAGGAAGTTTTCAAAAAGTTTTAAAAGTGTATAATAAAGAAAAGAAAAACTGTCAAAATTGCAGTGCAATAATTGAGAGAGAAACGCTGGGGCAGAGGAGTGTTTTTATTTGCAAGAATTGTCAAAGGTAAATTTTGTAATAAATAAATTTAAAAAATAACAAATGACTAAAAAACAAAAAGTAATTATTGCTGTTATCGCAATAGCAATCATAGTGGGGGGATTTTATTTTTTCAAAAAAACAAATACTTCTAATGTTAAACCAATAGACCTAAATAAGACTCAGCAGAGCGGTCCAGCTAATGTCGGGCCAGTCAGTCCAATTTCAGGGATAAATTGCGAGGCGTGGAATCGTCGTCCTGTAGCGGTGATGCAACCATCAGATGTGCAGGCTCGTCCAGCCGCCGGATTTTCTGAAGCTGACATGGTAATTGAAATGCCAGCCTATACTTCATCTGTCACACGTCTAATGGGAGTGTATGTTTGCAATATTCCCAAAGAAATTGGAGCTATCAGAAGTTCTCGTCATGATTATATTGCTTTGGCGAAAGGCTTGGATGCATTTTTTATCCACTGGGGAGGATCGCATTTTGCGCTGGATCTTTTAGCAAAAAATGTAATTGATCGTATTGATTGTATGACTACTAATTATTGTGCAAGGTGGCCGGTATCGGGAAAAATGAGAATGGAAGACACGGGACACATTACAGGAGAAAATGTTTTGACAGCAATGAAAAATTTGAATCTTCGAATGGAAAGCAATTTTTCTGGTTATGCCCATCAAAATGAAGCTCCGCTTGAGGAGCGCCCAAACGGTGGGAAACTTCGCGTAGCTTTTGCCCAGCCGTATGACGCTGAATATGAATATGACAAAAATTCTAATTCATATCTTCGAGTTTGGGGAGAAGAGAAAGACACTGATAGGAATAATAATCAAAGATTGGCGCCAAAAAATGTGGTGGTAATGTTTGCTAAATCAGAACAAATTGTGAACACTAAAAATTATAAGGCATTGGGTTTGCAAGACCCATGGGAGGGTGTGGAGACGGTGAAAAATACCGGAGTAGAAAGTATTAGCGGGCGGTATAATAATGTAGAAATTGGTGATCCGTGGTATGACGAAACGGACAGTGGTCCAGCTAAATATTATTTCAATGGCAAGGAATATGAAGGAACTTGGAAAAAAGACAAATCTAAAATAGACAGTAAATTATTTTTCTATGATAATTCAGGAGCGGAGATAAGATTTGTCCCAGGACAAATTTGGGTAGATATTTTGGAACCAGGGCAAGCGCTTAGATGGGAACCAACGAATTAGCTTTTAGGTATTAGCTTTTAGCTTTTAGCTTTAGGAATTTTTCTATAAGCTATAAGCTATAAGCTATAAGCTATAAAATGATTATTTTTCTCTTTGGTGATGATGCGTTTCGCTCTAGCCAAAAAATTAGCGAAATAAAAAATAAATTTCTATCTTCTGACAAGTCCGGTTCGGGCTTGTCAGTTTTTGACTATGCGGACGAGAGTGAAGTTTCAGGAAAAATTGTCGAAGCTATAAACACCCCAAATTTATTGGCACCCAAGAGACTTATAATTGTCAAAAACCTAATTTCTAAAACTTTGGCCGAGGAACAGAAAAAAATTCTGGAATTTTTGAAAAAGAAAAATAATTTTGGGCAAGATTTGGAGGTGGTGGTTATTTTTTGGGAAAGTGAAATGCCTAAGAAAAACAACGCTCTTCACAAATTCTTAATAGACAAGAATTCGGGGAGCAAAAGTCAGAATTTTGAAAAATTATCGGGTATTAAGCTAGAAGCGTGGATCTTAAAAACCATAAAAGACATCAACCCTACTGCAAGTATTTCTAAGAGTGCTTTGTTTAAGTTGATTGCTTTTTGTGGAGAGGATAATTTTTTATTATTCCAAGAAATTCAAAAATTAGTTTCTTATGCCGGAGAAAATTTGATTAGCGAAAAAGATGTGGAGCTTCTAGTCAAGGCGGATTTGAACAGTAATATTTTTGCAATGGTGGATGCGCTGGGCGCGAATAACAAAAAAGAAGCACTCAGACTTTTGCATGAGCATTTGGAAAAAGGCGATGACCCATTTTATTTGCTGTCGATGTTTTTCTATCAATTTAGAAACATGCTCAAAGTCGCTGATTTATATGAAAAAGGCAATCGCGCCGAGTTTGACATTGCTCGTATGACAAAGTTGCATCCATTTGTTGTCAAAAAAACTTTGTCCCAAATGCGAAATTTCACATTTTCTAAATTGAAAAAAATCTATCAAAAATTAGGAGAAATTGACACTGCTGTGAAAACTGGCAAGGTTGATATTAAATTGGCGTTGGATAAGTTTGTGGTAGAACTTTAATTTTACTTTTCTTTTTTCCGCAAAAAGAAAAGTAACAAAAGAAAAACTCTCAGCCTAATTTCGTCTCCGACAAATTTTCAGCTTGTTCACTAAAATTTATGTTCCGCTACGCTCCATAATAAATTTTTTAACGCTCACAAGCTTCAATTTGTATCGTCGTCGAAATGGGCTGAATAAAAATACAAAAAACACTTTCCCGAAGAAAAGTGTTTTATTTTTTGTAGAATCTATTTTTTTGCTAGATTTTTGACTTGCTTGTTGAGGCGGGATTTCATGCGGGCGACGCCGTTTTTGGTGAGAACTTTCTTTTGAGCGGCTTTGTCCAAGGCTTTCAAGGATTTTTTCAAATATTCTTGGGCTTTGTCGATTTCGCCCTTAGAAAGAGCAGTTTTGGTGATTTTGATCGCGCTTCGAAATTGGCCCTTGATTTTATTGTTCTTTTGGGTCTTTCTCTCAGTCACTCGCATGTACTTTTTGGCTGATTTGATGATTGGCATAAAATTAGTTACAAGTCCATAAAGTCTTAAAGTTCATAAAGATTGGCTTTATAGAACATTTTTACTTTATAAACTTTTTACTTTATAAACTTTTAAACTCTATTATTTTTAGCACAGCTTTCAGGTTTTGGCAAGCTTGCCTGCCGGCGAGGCAGGTGATGAGGTTAATCAGTGGCCATTTCCCATAGCATTTCAAACCATGCCTTATTCATCGCATAGATGTTTTTGTCTTCAATCAGGATTGAAATAATATTTTCTTGGTCGATTATTTGGTAGGATATTTTTCCGTCATAAATTTGCACATTAGATTTGAAAGGCAGATCGGTTTTTTCTAGATATCTAATTTCAGTGATGGCGTCATATTTATCATCGCTTGTGCCAAAGGCCATTTCTGGTTTTTTGCCAACACGCAGAATTCTTTTTTTGACACCACGCCGTATTCTTTTTCGTTTATATTCCTCGTTTATTTCTTTGAATTTTTCTTCTTCATTCAATGAATCAGTGTTGATAAAAAGTAGAATTTCAGTCTTCGAGGTGAGGGTATCTTCCAAAATTTTTTCCATTCCATCCTTGCCTTCATAAAATTTCACTCCTGGTCTATTTATAGTGAGATTATAATTAGAAACCAAAGAGGGGAGCACTTCCTCAAATATTTTCTTGTTTTGATTAATTTCTTGTTCTTTTTTCTCTAAAAGTTTTTCTAAGCTTCTTGGATGCTTAGCGATAAAAACAGAAATCTTTTTGGCTTGATCTTTTTTTTCAATCAAATCCATTGCCAAAAGTTCATCCAGTGATTTATATACCACTCCGCGAGGCTGATTGATGCTCTTGGCAATGTCTCTGGCTTTGGCTTCACCAAATTCAAAAAGATAATCCATCACCGCGGATTGAGTTTTAGTGAGGCCGAATTGTTGGAGTTGATCTTTAAACATAAAAATATTGTCATTCCCGCGTAGGCGGGAATCTAGTGAATAAGCTTAGAAAGCGAGAAAATAATTTTTGTTTAGGCTTTCTATACTCCAATTCTAGCAGATTATTAGATATTTGTCAACATAAAAAATGACACTTTGACAACGAAAATAAGCCAAAATAGTCTTTTATGGTAGGGATAATGTGAACAAAATAAGTAAAATGTATCTAATATTATTGACGAAATGACTAGAAAATGGTATACTACGCAGTTATGATAAAACAAGAGAAGAGAGAACATCATAGCAAGTAGGGTTCATTAAATATCTATATCCAAATTGTCCATATATCATTATAGACGAAAAGGATTAGAAAATGGCACAAGAAATAGAGAGAATACGAAAATTCTTTGAAGAGAAGAGAGAAACTTCAAAAGATAGTCAAAGGATATGAAACAACTCTATTTCTCCTCAAGTCAGCCATGATTTGAGTAGAAAGTGGTCCTCCGACACGACGCAAGTCGCTTCGGAGAGCAGGCTTTCTAAAAAGTTATTAAAAAAGAGAAGAGCCTAGAACATTTAAAAACAGAGAAGAGAGTTGAAAATAATGCCCCTAAAGCATTGTTTTCAAAAAAATGCTAGTGATAGTGACATTTTGTATTAATATTTTTTTAAAATATTTATACCAGATGGGTTCGGTTTTCTTTGAAATTCTCTCTTCTCTAAAATTCGAACGTTTATCACTAGCATTTTTTTGGACTGATCTTTGACAATTGAATATGAATCAAATTTTACTTCGTCGTTTTTGAATGTTAGAAATAATTTTCAGAAATGGCGAAGTAAATAAGAAAACAAATTGGATTCTCGCTCGAAGCGCTTAGTCAGCGCCGAGAGAATCCCGGGCATCATAGCGCCTGAAGTTCTTCGAAAGGAGGATGCTATGATTAATTTTAACAAAGAGGTTGATTATAAGACCTCAAAAAAAATTGGTCTCACCTTTTTTAGGGGGACCAATTGGATAAACCTCGATGAAGAGGTTTATTCAATGGAAACGATGGCAAGCCTGGAAGCGGGATCCAGGCTTGAAGGAGAAAATCATCAACTGCAAACATCCGTATCTCCGGATACGGGGTTCTACATCTCTTTTGATGATTCAGAGTCGGAAGTCGCCAGGGTTTATGAAGCCCTGGTGCAGAAAAAAATGAAGGAACTAAGGATGTATTATTCTTAGTTCCTAAATCACATTTTTTTTGGATTCTCGTTGAAGCGCAGTCAGCGCCGAGAGAATCCCGACCACATAGCGGTCGTAATTCTTCGAAAGGAGGATGCTATGGAAATTAAAAGTTTATTTAAAGTGAAATGCCCCGTATGTGGGGCAGAAGTAAAAATCGACTCTGACAGCTGTGAAAGCTGTCGGGGGAATTTTTCCTCCCGTCTCGAAAGAGACCGAGAGGAATTTGATTGGACCCAGGTTATTGACTGGGTTCAGTCGCTCGAAATCTCTGAAGGGACAGTTGTTGTCCCTTCAGAGATAAAAAAAATAATCGGGGCTTACCACAAGGTAAGTCCCGAGCTCATCGGGACTGCGAAATTCTTAAACGACACTGTAGAGGTGTCGTTTAAGAAAGTTGATTGCTTTGGCGGGGTTTTAACAACAATTCCTCGTTAAAGCTAAAGGCGAAAATCGGACTGCCTAAAATAAAATCCGGTTAACCACGAAAAAAGAGAAGCTCTGTTTGACCACAAGCATCTTCTCTTCTTTCTTAACTTCTGGATTTAAAAAATCAAGAAGTGAAGCGAAGAAAAGGTTTTTTGACAATTGAATAATGAAAAATTTGTTTTGCCTATCTTGAATATTAAGAAAAAATAATATTTAGAATTGGCAAAACAAAAAAAACAACCTTGGCCCTCTCCGAAATTGTTTCGGAGGTGTTGCGTCGTAAGGCGTGATGATTCAAAGAGTGGAGCTTGGTTGTTAAAGATTTTTGGATTCTCGCTTGAAGCGCTTAGTCAGCGCCGAGAGAATCCCGACCACATAGCGGTCGTAATTCTTCGAAAGGAGGATGCTATGATTAATATAACCAGATTAGCTTTTACAAATAAAAATGACTCCAGCGGTTGCGCTGGATTAGTTTTTATTTTGGGCTCCGGAGATAGATCCGTAAGGATTTTGATCCGGAAAACTTTTCTTTTTGACGAGCCAACATGGACGTCAAAAGAAGAGTATGAAGCTTCCGTGCTAAGGAGTGGGCACTCCTTAGAGCACGGTGCCAAAAATATCGACAAAGTCCTCGAAGTTCCAGGAGGACACGTTGTTAAGGTTGTGAAACCTCACGACCATTGGCAAGAACCAGAGGTGCTGGAAGAAATGCTCGAAAGAGCCTTCTTTGCAGCACCGATTGACAATGTAGGGCCGGTGCGGGAGTGGAAAAGCAGAGCTCCCGAAATGATTATAGTCACAAGAATGAAAGGCGAAAACGAGCCCGCCTAAAATAAAGCTCGCTAACTCAACCACAAAAAGGGGCGCTACCACGGGCTCCTTTTTTATTTTCCAAAAATTGGTATAATGAGGATAATAAGAGAATTTTAATAAACAGAAAAGATGTTTAAAAATCCGGACATTCCACCAAATTTACCATTTGATAAAAAACCTCCAATTGAAAAAGAGGAAATTTTTGAGTCGGAAAATAAAAAAGAAAAAAAAGATGAAAAGCAAGAAAATGCAGAAGAAAATATTGATTTTATTAAGGAAAGAATCGAAGAAAGATATGGGAAAGACGATGAAATGGGGAGTAGTGTTTTGTATGATTATCTGATGAGGGTTTTTTATAGAAGATATAACTTACATCATTGTGATAATGAGCAGTGTGCTGAAGATGCTAAAATGATCGAGATAATGAAATTTTTTCAAGAATCGTTGGATGAATTAATGAGGGATCTTAGAGTGAATGATGAAGATTTTTTTGATTCTCATGTTAAGCAATTTCAAAATTTAGCTCAAAAAACAATAGTATTTTTTGGGCGTCACAGTGAAATGATAAAAAGTCGTCGCTTTAGATATAATACTGCTTTTACGCTTTTTTTGGCATCTTCATATTTCAAGGTAAGTTCTCACGATTTTAAATTTATGATTTCAAAAGTAATAGACTTGAGAGGGCCGAAGCATGTCAGAGACAGATTGGATTTAATAGGGGATGATAATAAAGAAAAAATATTTCACAAAATATCTGAACTTGTAAGTTTGGTGCAAAAAGAAGATGACGAATTGGCAAAAAATATTTTCAAACATAGTGATAAGAAAATTTTTTCTGGTATTCGAGAAGAGCTTTTTCGAAAAGTGAACGATATAATTTTTAAGTTCGGAGAGGAATTAAAAGATACGGAAAAAATAGATAAAAGTAAAATTGACAAACTTTTAACTGATTTAGAACAAAGTCGAATCGAAATTGATTTGGTGGCGTCGCTTTTAGTTGCTTCTAAAAAAGCAGGTGAGGTACAATATTTGGAAGATATCCGCGGGGTGGAAATTTCAAAAGCGGAAGAAAAAGAATTGGAGGAAAATCCAGAGCTTTGGAATAAACTTCAGGAAATGTATCGCGCCAATAATTCAGGCAAATCAAAAGAAGATTTGGAAAGATTGATGCAAAGCTTTAAGGAGAATAGAAAATATGATCCTAAATTCTATTTGATTTATTTTGACAAAGATTCTAAGGAGCCACAAAAAAATTTGGATAACTTGGTTGGTTTTGGAAGATCATCAAATTTTGACGGACAGCGTGAATTGCCAAAAGGTGAGCGCTATCTTGGTGCGGCTAATATTAACCCGATTTTGCAAAGAATTTATTTGTTTGAAAATTTTTTGCGAGAAATAGTGGAAAAAGAATTTCAAAATGGCACACAAAAAATCATTGCTCACTTACCAGAAGGTGGCGCTTCGCATAAAGCGCTGAAATCTCTCGGGCTTCCTATGACCGAAACGCAAGAAGGTGAATATAAAAATGACGATGGAAGTGTTTTGGCGAAGAGACTTCTGGTTGAATTGACGGAAAAGTAAAAAAAGCTCATAAATAAGCCAAAAATAATAAAATAGCTTGACAAGACTACTCAAATTTGATAAAATACAGGCAGTATGATAACCAGATTTATAGAAAATCAGATAGTCAAAGCTCTAAAACCCAAGCAAGTAGTGGGTATTTTTGGTGCGCGCCGGACTGGAAAAACAATACTTATGGAAAAAATCAGAAAGGAAATAGGAGAAAAAAAAGTGCTTTTTGTCCAAGGTGAAAATTTAGAAGTAGCTGAAATATTATCATCTCAAAGGCTAAGTATTTTGAAAAAATTTGTTGAAGGTTATCAATATCTATTTATTGACGAAGCGCAAAAAATTCCTAAAATCGGCATCAATCTAAAATTAATGGTGGATGCAATTGTTGATTTATCAATTTTAGTTTCTGGTTCAGCCGCTTTTGATCTCAAAAATAAAATCGGTGAACCTTTGGTAGGGCGTAGTCGGTATTTCTATCTATATCCCTTGTCTCAATTGGAGCTGGGAAAGGAAAGTGATTTTATTTCTACCAAAGAAAATCTAGAAGAAAGAATAATTATGGGATCGTATCCGCAAGTAATTGGAGCTAAGACTGTTGAAGAAAAAAAAGAAAAGTTAGAAGCAATCAAAAATGGTTATCTCCTCAAAGATATCCTAGAGCTTGATAACATAAAAGATTCCCTTTTTGTTTTCAATCTTTTACGACTAATTGCTTTTCAAATTGGTAATGATATTTCATATTCAGAACTGGCTTCTAATCTTAATGCTAATAAAAAAACGGTGATGCGCTATCTAGAACTTCTAGAAAAAAGTTATATAATTTTTTCCTTGCCTGGATTTAGTCGTAACTTAAGAAAGGAATATACCAAAACCCCGCGGTATTATTTTTGGGATAATGGTATTAGGAATTCAATAATTTCTAATTATAATGGAATAAATTCGCGAGATGATATTGGAAAGCTTTGGGAAAATTATTGCATTTCAGAGAGAATTAAAATGTCTTCGTATAAGAGCGTTTTGGCTAACCGTTATTTTTGGCGGACTTATGATCAAAAAAAGATTGATTATATTGAAGAAAGGGAGGGAAAGCTTTTTGGATATGAATTTAAATGGAAAGAAAATAAGGTAAAAAAACCGAAAGAATTTCTGGAAACTTATAAAAACTCAACATTTAAAATTATCAATCAAGAAAATTATTCTGATTTTATAACTAAGAAATAGAAAATAATTTATGATCGCAAAACTAACGGGGAAAATTGAATATCTCAAAAGCAACTATGCGGTGGTGGATGTGAATAATATTGGGTATAAGGTATATTTGTCTGCTTATACTTTTGGGAAAGTAGCCGGAATGCCGGAAGTGAGTTTGTTTATTCATACTTATGTACGCGAAGATACGCTAGCACTTTATGGTTTTTTGACACCGGAAGAACTCGAAATGTTTGAACTTTTGATTTCAATTTCCGGCATTGGTCCAAAGGCTGGTATGGGAATTCTTTCGATTGCCACACCGAAAACTATCAAAACTGCCATTCTCAATGAAGATCCATCTATCCTCACCAAAGTTTCCGGCATTGGCAAAAAAACCGCCGAGCGCGTTATTTTAGAATTGCGAAACAAGGTAGCGGATATGACTATTGGTGAAAAAGAAGAAGCGACAATTGATTCAGATGCGATTGAAGCCTTGCTCACTATGGGGTATTCCGTCACCGAAGCCCGTGATGCTTTGAAAATTGTTCCATTGGACATAAAAGATGTGGGGCAAAGAGTCAAAATGGCACTGAGAAATTTAGGGAGGAAATAAATCCTTATGAATTACTAATCTATTACAAATATACGAATGTACGAAAAATTAGAAAATAAGAATTTCTTACAATCCGATCAGTGGCGGAAATTTCAAGAAGCGGTGGGGCGAAAAACTTTTGAAATTACCTCATCCGCCCTACGGGCACCTTCTCCTTATAAAGGAGAAGGGGATTTTTATTTTTCTGCCAACATAATTGAGCATAGCTTGCCGATAGTGGGGAAGTATTTTTATGTACCGAAAGGACCAATAATTTCATGTAGCATGAAACATAAAACATGTAACAAAAAAATACAAGAGTTAATTGATTTAGCGAAAAAAGAAAAGGCTGGTTGGATTCGAGTTGAGCCTGTGAATGCTGAGATTTTAGCGATAATTAAAAAAACTGTGAAAAACAAAATTATTAAGGCGCCGCATGATATGCAACCGAGGGAAACTTTGATAATGGATATTTCCAAAAGTGAGGAGGAAATTTTGGCGGGAATGAAAAGCAAGACGCGGTATAATATAAAATTAGCTGAGAAAAAAGGAATAAAAATTTTCAATAATTGTCATCTTGAACTTGTTTCAGGATCTAATTCTGATTCAGAGATGCCGAAACGAGTTCGGCATGACAAACATTTTTATATTGAAGAATTTTTGAGGCTGACAAAAATAATGTCTGAAAGACAGGGGATAGTCACACATGATGAAAATTATTATCGAAAGATGTTTGAGGTAATTCCGAATGATATTATAAAATTATATGTGGCTGAATATGAAAACAAAATTATCGCAGCTAATATTATTGTTTTTTACGAAGACACCGCTTATTATTTGCACGGAGCATCGGATGATAAATATAAAAATGTCATGGCACCACATCTTTTGCAGTGGCGACAAATTCAAGATGCGCGCAAGGCTGGATGTGAAAAATATGACTTTTGCGGAGTGAAGGTGAATGATAAAAAAGGCAGGTCATGGGAAGGAATTACAAGATTTAAATTAGGATTTTCACCCAACACCAAACCCGTGATATTTCCTGGAAGTTATGATATAGTTATTAGCCCGGTGAGATATTGGGTATATAGAACACTGCAATTTCTTAAGAGTTTTATGGGTTAGTTTCACGATATATAATTTTCAATTTTCAATTTCTAATTTTCAATCAATTTTCAATTTCAAAATTTAGCCTTTAAAATTTTCTTATGAAGCGACTTATTCCGCAGAATATAAAAAATATTTATCATTTAATGCAAGCGATTCTTGCGAATGTTAAATATGGATTTCCATCAAAGCATATAAAAGTAATCGGCGTAACTGGGACAAATGGAAAGACTACTACTGTTCAGATGATCACAAAAATTTTGGAAGAATCGGGCGCGAAAGTGGCAATGGCTTCAACGATTAATTTTAAGCTTGGAGAAAAAGAATGGGTCAATGCCACCAAATTTACCACGCTTTCTAGTTTTCAGGTGCAAAAATTTATTCGTGAGGCTGTGAAAAAAAGTTGCGAATATTTAGTTTTAGAAACTTCTTCGCATTCCTTGGATCAAAAAAGAGTTTGGGGAGTAAAGTATGACACAGCCGTGATTACTAATGTGACGCGGGAACATCTAGACTATCATAAAACAATTGAAGAATATCGCCAGGCTAAGCTGAAATTATTTAAAAATGTCAAAAATGCGGTGGTGAATTTGGATATGGAAAAGCCGGAAGAATTTCTGAAGTATAATAATAAAAATACATTTTTATATTCTTGTCATCCTGAACTTGTTTCAGGATCTAGATTTCGGATCCCATGCCTACCGGCAGGCAGGAAGTCCGGAATGACATTGATTCAAGCAGAAGATATTAAATTAGAAATTGATTTTTCTAGCTACAAGCTAGGAGCTATAAGCTATAAGCTAAATATTCCTGGATTATTTAATGTGGAAAATGCGCTGGCGGCGAGTTGTGCGGGTATGGCTTATGGAATTTCACTGGAAATTATCAAAAAGGCTTTGGAAAAAATTCAAGGCGTGCCGGGGAGAATGGAAAAAGTGCTGAATAACAAAGGGCTTGAAATTATCATTGATTATGCAGTGACGCCGGATAGTTTGGAGAAAGTATATGAGCTTATAAATAAAATTAAAAATAATTGTCATCCTGAACTTGTTTCAGGATCTGATTCAGAGATGCCGAATCAAGTTCGGCATGACAGGTGTAAAATTATCTCAGTCCTTGGTTCTTGTGGAGAGCGTGATCGTGGTAAGCGTCCGATGATGGGGAAAATTGTTTCGCGCTACGCGGATTATATAATCGTTACCAACGAAGATCCCTATGGTGAAGATCCGGCTCAGATAATAAATGAAGTTGCCAGTGGAATAAAGAATAAAATTGAAAATGAAAACTTTTGGATAATTATGGATCGTCGCGAGGCCATCAAAAAGGCTTTGCAACTTGCAAAGCCGGGAGATATTTTTGTCATCACTGGCAAAGGCGCGGAAGAGGTGATGGCGATTGGAAAACAACGAATTCCGTGGAATGAGAAGAAAGTTATTTTGGAAGAGTTAAAAAACTTAAAATAATTTTACACTAGATTCCCGCTTTCGCGGGAATGACGCTAAGAAAGAAGTCTTGCAAGAGCGAGAGTAAAAATCACTCCCAAAATTCCGCCGACAATTACTTCAGAAATTCGGTGGCCCATTCTTTCATGAAGTCGAGGAAATTGATCCTCGTTTATATTTAGTTGGCGAATTAGCATATTAAGATAACGCCCTTGATCGCCCATATACATTCGAAGTCTGGCAGCATCATCAATCACGATGATGGCAAGCGCGACTGCGACAGCGAAAGCACCAGAATCGATGCCTTCATAATATCCGACAGAAGTGACAAGCGACATTATGAAACCGGTGTGAGCGCTTGGCATATGACCGTGCGTCATGGCATATTGAATATTCCAACCATGCTTCATTGAATAAGCTATAAATTTTATTATCTGCACTACACCTCCAACAAACATCGGGATTAGAAAAACATAATATGGTTTGAAAATATCCATAAGAATAAATTAATTGTTAACTTGTATGAATTATAGCATAATTTTAGGGTTTTACATAGGAACTAAAAAATGCTAGAATTTAGACATAATTAATTAAGTTTAAAAATATGGGAATAGGATTAACTTTGTTGGGTATCGTAGTGGTGGTCGCAATTGCAATAATCGCGATGTATAACGGGCTTATCACTCTTAAAAATAGAGTAGATGAAGCTTGGAGTGATATCTCGGTGCAACTAAAAAGGCGCTATGATTTAATTCCAAATCTGATTAGCACTGTCAAAGGCTATGCAGCGCACGAAAAAGAAGTATTTGAAAAAGTGACACAGGCGCGAACTCAAGCTATGAATGCCGGGACAACCCAGGAGAAAGCTGAGGCGGAAAATATGCTCAGTGGAACTTTGAAATCTTTGTTTGCTGTCAGTGAAAACTATCCAGAACTTAAAGCTAATCAAAACTTTTTGGAACTACAAAGAGAACTCACTGACACGGAAGACAAGATTATGGCTTCTCGTCGATTCTACAATGGCAATGTGCGCGATTTCAACACTAAACTGCAAGTTTTTCCAACTAACATGATTGCCGGAATGCTAAAATTTGTTGCTCGTGAATTTTTTGAAATGGACGAAAAAGAAAAGGAAAATGTGAAAGTGGAATTCTAATGAATTTTTAATTTTGTAATTTTTAATTTTATAAATAAATCATAAATTCTAATTTTTAAAAATTAAAGAATTGGAAATTATTTAAAAATTATAAAATTCAAAAATTAAAAATTATGACTTTATATAATCAAGCGGACAAAAATACGCGACTTACCTGGTTTTATATCACCGGTTTTTTGGTGTTTGTGATTGGGGTAGGGTATGTTTTTGCTGGCGCAATGGGCAACAGTACAATACTGTACATTGCAGTTATCTTTTCTGTCGTGATGAGTTTTGCGTCTTATTGGTGGAGCGACAAGATTGTCTTGGCAATGAGTGGAGCAAAAGAGGTAAAGCACAATGAAAATCCGGAAATCTATCATCTCGTGGAAAATCTTTGCATTACGGCGGGACTGCCAGTGCCAAAAATTTATATAATCCAAGATACAGCGATGAACGCTTTTGCGACAGGGAGAGATCCAAAGCACGGGGTAATTTGTCTTACGACTGGAATAATTTCCCGCCTAGAAAAAACGGAAATTGAGGGCGTGATTGCGCATGAGCTGTCGCACATTGGCAATCGCGACATTTTGCTTTCAACTGTAATTGTGATTCTCGTGGGTTTTGTCACGCTTCTCGCTGATTGGTTTCGCCACTGGGCTTTTTTTGGTGGACGCTCGAGAGACAATAACAGTGAAGGTGGACAATTACGAATGATTCTTATAATTGTAGCAATTATTCTTTCTATTTTGGCGCCTATTGCAGCTATGCTGATGCAATTGGCAATTTCTCGTAAGCGTGAATTTTTGGCGGATGCTTCGGGCGCACTTCTAACTCGCTATCCCGAAGGCTTGGCAAAAGCTTTGGAAAAAATTTCCACTGACACCGAACCGCTCGAAGCGGCTAATCGCGCTACCGCCCATCTCTTCATCGCCAATCCTTTTAAAGGGAAAAAAATGATGAAGATGTTTATGACTCATCCGCCAATTGAAGAGAGGATAAAAGCCTTGCGAGACATGAATGTATAATATTGCCTTAATTGCATTTTTTGGATTTAGTGCTAAAATTAAATAAGTAAATAATAATAAAAAAATATGGAAGAACAAAAAACACAAGAAGTGCCAAAGGAAGTGCCAAAAGCTGGGTCGTCTGACGTAGAAAAAAACAAGCTTATGGCTATTATTGGATATATTATTCCAATTCTTTTCTTTATTCCTCTTTTGAATGAAGAAAGTAAGAAAAGTCCGTTTGCTAAGTTTCATGCTAATCAACAATTGGTGCTTTTGATTTCCGCTATCGCAGTTAATATCGTTGGAACAATAATTCCTATTCTTGGCTGGTTTATAATCTTGCCTATTGGAAGTATAATTCTATTGGTTGTTGCAATTATTGGTATAATCAATGCAGTTAAGGGCGAAATGAAAAAACTACCGATTATCGGAGGATTTGAAATTTTAAAATAGTCAGTATTATCTTTATAAAACAGTCCCGAGTACTCAGGACTGTTTTTGTTTGAGTTTTGATGGTATAATTGGAATATAAATTGATTATTAAAATATTTATGAAGAGAACAAAAATCGTAGCAACTATCGGACCATCGACTGGTACTAAAGAAAAATTGAAAAAATTAATCAAGGCGGGAATGAATGTAGCCAGAATTAATTTTTCCCATGGTGATCATAACTCTAATGGCAAATTGATAAATTATATCAAAGAGCTTCGCAAGGAGATGGAATTGCCGATCGGAATTATCGCCGATCTTCAAGGACCAAGGATTAGAACTGTCATTGAAGAAGAAATTACAATCAAGAAAAAAGAAATAATTTTTGTTTCGGATGTTTCAGTAGAGGAAAAATTTTTGAATATGGAAGGTAAGATGTTTAAATTGGATTGGCCGAAAATAATTGCCGAAATTAAAATTGGAAATTATATATTAATTGAAGACGGGCTGATAAAAATCAGAGTAATTTCGAAAGAAAAAAAATATTTAAAAGCGGAAGTGATAAGCGGAGGAATACTTAAAAATCATAAAGGCGTCAATATCCCTGATATTAAACTGGAAAGAGGGGCTTTTACCAAAAAAGATGACGAAGATTTGAAATTCGCCCTGTCACAAGGCGTTGATTATATTGCGCTTTCTTTTGTGAGCAATGCCAAAGAGATAGTAAATGTAAAAAAGAAAATAGAAAAAATAGTTAAAAATAAATCGAAATTGCCTCAGATAATTGCTAAAATTGAAAGAAAAGAAGCTATTAAAAATATTGCAGAAATAATTAATATGGCTGATGCGGTGATGGTAGCGAGAGGCGATCTTGGAATTGAAATGGATGAAAATCGGGTGGTGATTTATCAAAAAGAAATTATTGCCAAATGTCTCAAGTCAGCCGTGCCGGTTATTGTAGCGACACAAATGCTCAATTCAATGATTGAAAGTCCTTTGCCAACTCGGGCGGAAGTTTCGGATGTGTCTAATGCAGTGATTGATCATGCCGACGCAGTGATGCTTTCCGGCGAAACGGCCAATGGCAAATATCCAACGCAAGCAGTTAAGGCTATGAGTGACATAATTAGTAACACTGAACGATCGCCTTTTGATGATTTGGAACATGGCTTTTTGGGAGACAAAAATAAATCTACTTCAGCCGCCGTGGCTAATTCAGCTCATGAACTTTTGAAAGACACTAAAGCTAAGGCAATTGTGGTGGCCAGCGTGAGTGGTTTTACCGCGCAAATGATTTCTCGTCATCGGCCAGAAAGCCCGATTTTTGTTATGACTAATAATGAAAAAACACATAATCAATTGAGTTTAGTTTGGGGCGTGCAGAGTTTTGTTTTGCCTGATTGTGAAACGATTGATGAACTGATTGATATTTCAATTAAGATTCTAAAGACCAAGAAAAAGGTTAATCTCAAGGATAAATTAGTCATCGTAATGGGTCGCCCGCATGTCACCAAGGAACATATGAGTTTGGTGAAGGTGGAGGAGGTGAGATAAATCTTTACTAATTACTAATCAAATACGAATATACTAATATAAAAATTAAGAGCTGGTTTATGCCAGTTCTTTTATTTATCAATTTCATTTTTTTGTGGTATAATAAAAATATAAAAAATAAACAAACAAAATGTTAAAAAGAAAAAAACAAATCAAGAAAAATAAAAAAGATGCTTTCGTGCTTTGGTTTTCGGAACTCGGAATTGGGGATATTGAATTTGGCGGAGGGAAGAATGCGTCGCTAGGAGAAATGTATTCAAATCTTAAGAATAAAGGGATAAAAGTGCCCAATGGTTTTGCCATTACTTCCAAGGCTTATCGCTATTTTATTTCTGAGAATCAGCTGGATGGAAAAATCAAAAAAATTCTCAAAGGCTTGGATACTGGTAGCATGGTGAATCTAGCTAAGCGCGGACATCAAATTCGCGAACTAATTCTTTCGGCGCAATTTCCAGAAGATTTGCGCAATGAAATTGTGGAAAATTATGCCAAGTTGTCCAAGGAATATGCTAGACACAAAGATTTTCGCATCACTTGGGACAAAGATGATCACACCAATCATTTTGCGGGCGGAGTAGATGTAGCGGTGCGTTCAAGCGCCACAGCCGAAGATTTGGTGGATGCTTCATTTGCTGGTCAGCAAGAATCATATTTGAACATTGTCGGGGAATATAATCTTTTAGAATCAGTCAAGAAATGCTTTGCTTCACTTTTCACTGATCGCGCCATCTCGTACCGTGTGGACAAAAAATTTGATCATTTCGCTATCGCGCTTTCAGTGGGTGTGCAAAAAATGATCAGATCGGACGAAGCGGTGAGTGGAGTGATGTTTACCATTGATACAGAAAGCGGTTTCCAAGATGCG
>Ga0209575_10000705_pt1 | contig 17265 bp, 15 predicted proteins | sample Medcelwee11metaG_FD_187172 | JGI IMG/M metagenome (GOLD analysis project Ga0209575, IMG submission 187172) | Freshwater pond sediment microbial communities from the University of Edinburgh, under environmental carbon perturbations - Medium... | ecosystem: Environmental > Aquatic > Freshwater >...
GGTGGATCATCACAGCCTGACGTCAATTTAGGGTATACATCAACCGGACACACTCTGGCTTGCAGAGGCCTCCTGTCGATTACTTGGCGCTTAGCGTACGATTTTTTCCGAATTCTGCGGGCTCCCCATCTGGCGCGCGGCGGCATGCAGCGAAGGGCGCAGCCCCAGGGCAACCAGCGACATCAGCTCGACGACGGTGGAAAACAGCAGCTCCCGGGGATACTGGCGCTGCCGGTGGGTCTCGAACACGTCGTCAACCCAGGCAGCCGGCATCGCCCGCTCCAACGCCAGCCGTGCCATGACACTGGCCGGAGCCTGCTTTTCGAATCGCGCCAGAATCTCGTCCCACATCACCTTGCCCTCGCTGGTTTTCGGGAGAGGAGTTTACGCAAAGACCTTGAAAGGGCTGGCACTGAATACCTCGAGTGCCTGTACGGGATGCTCTGGGCGGGCCTGGTGGCGGTACCGATCAATGCCAAGCTCCATCCGCGCGAGGCAAGCTACATCCTTGCCGACGCCGGTGCCCGCTTGGCTTGTGTATCGCGCGACCTGGCCGACGGCCTCGGCGCCTGCCTGGCCGGCGAGGGGCCAGAGCTGCCGGTACTGATGCCGGGCGACAGCCTGTACATCCACGCGGTTTCGGCATTGGCGATCCCAGTACAGGAGCGCGCGCCGGACGACCTGGCGTGGCTGTTCTACACGTCGGGTACAACCGGCAAACCCAAGGGGGTAATGCTAAGCCACCGCAACCTGTTAGCGATGACCTCCTGCTTTTTCATGGACGTCGATCCGGTCGCTGAGGAAGACGTCGCCGTCTATGCCGCGCCGCTGTCGCACGGCGCCGGGCTTTACAGCTTCCCCTATGTGCTGAGGGCATGCCGGCATGTCATCCCTGAGTCCGGCAGATTCGAGCCGGATGAACTGATCGCGCTTGCTGGTCGGATCGGGCGGCTGGCGATGTTCGCCGCGCCGAACATGGTGAAGCGCCTGGTGGCCGGGGTGAAGCGCGCTGGTACCGATCCGTCCGGGTTTCGGACGCTAGAGCATTTTCACTTTATTCGGACTCATAGCCAGCCGCTTTGAAGTAGTGCCTGCAGTCGTCCGCCGAGAATTGCCCGATCGCCTCACCAATGCTCTGCCACAGCTCCGGCACAGTCCGCGCCGCCGCCTTTCTCAGCAGCGCCTTGAGCTTGGAGAAGGCCATCTCGATCGGGTTCAGATCGGGGCTATAGGGGGGCAGGTAGCGCAGGGTGGCTCCTGCGCCTTCGATGGCCTGGCGTACCCCCGCGACCTTGTGGGCCGGCAGGTTGTCCATCACCACAAGGTCGCCGGGCGTCAGTTCGGGAACCAGGACCTGCTCGACATAGGCCACGAAGGCCGGGCCGTTCATCGCGCCGTCGAGGATCAGCGGGGCCGTCAGGCCACCCAGCCGCAGACCGGCCGTGAACGTCGTGTTTTTCCAGTGCCCATGCGGGACTGCGGCCAGGCAGCGCTCCCCGCACAACGCGCGACCATACAGCCGGGCCATCTTCGTCGAGGCGCTGGTCTCGTCGATGAAGACAATCCGAGCGGGGTCCAGCAGCGGTTGCCCGGCCACCCAGGCCTCGCGGGCCTGCTTCACGTCCGGGCGTTGTTGCTCGGCGGCGTGTGCCGTCTTTTTTTAAAGGTCAGCCCCTGCCGCTCGAGGAACTTCCAGACCGTGGTGGTGCCCACGCTCAGGCCATGCTCGGCTCGCAGGTGCGCCACGATCTCGGGCCAGGGTCAGGTCACGCGTCTGCTCCACCAGGGCGAGCAGGTCGTCCCGGTGGGGATCCAGGCAGGAGCCCCGCGGCTTGCCTTGCCGACGGGCAGACGACTCGCCATGTTCGCGCCAGCGGCGCACCCAGCGGGTCGCCGTCGTGATGCCCACGCCGAAGCGCCGGGCAGCCTGGCGAATCGAGCCATCGCCCAGGGCCGCTTCGATCACGCGAGTGCGCAAATCCACACTGTAGGCTCTTGCCATGCGAGTCTCCCGAATCAAGGTTGGGATAGCCAATCAGAGACCTCGATCCAAGGCAACTCCCAGGCGACGGACAAACCATTTTTTAGAGAAAATGCTCTAGTAGCCTTCAACGGCGAGCGCCTACGCTGTTCCCCCATTGGGGGGCCGCGATACGAATGACTGGACGATAGGAGCCGGATGAATCGAGAGGTTCACGTCCGGTTCTGGGAGAGCGCAGGGGTGAGACTCCCCTGCGCCACTCACCTGCCGCTGTACCGGCAGGAAAGGATCTTCGGCCGCGCCGGCCTGGCCATCCCGCGCTCAACTCTGGCCCAGTGGGTCGGTGCCTGTGGCGTCCAGTTGCAACCGCTGGTGGATGCGCTGCGGGAGATCGTTCTGGAACAGGGCGTGATCCATGCCGACGAAACGCCGGTGCCGATGCTCGCGCCGGGCCTGAAAAAGACCCAGCGCGCTTACATCTGGGCCTATACAGCCAGCCCGTTCGCCGATCTGCGCGCGGTGGTCTACGACTTCAGCTCCAGCCGTGCGGGTGAACATGCCCGCACCTTCCTCGGCGACTGGAAAGGCAAGCTGGTCTGCGACGACTTCGCCGGCTACAAGGCCTGCTTCGAGCAGGGGATGACCGAGATCGGCTGCATGGCCCATGCCCGGCGCAAGTTCTACGACCTGCACGTCGCCAACCAAAGCCAGTTGGCCGAGCAGGCGCTGCACTCCATCGGCCTGCTGTACGAAATCGAGCGTGAGGTGCGTGACCGGTTACCCGATGAGCGATGGCGGATACGTCAGGAAAAGGCGGCCCCCATCGCGGATGCCCTGCATGCCTGGATGCTCGCCCAGCGTCAGCGGGTGCACGAAGGCACGGCCATCGCCAAGGCACTTGATTACAGCCTCAAACGCTGGACGGCCCTGGTGCGCTATCTCGATGACGGGAGGGTGGCGATAGATAACAACTGGTGCGAAAACCAGATCCGCCCGTGGGCCCTCGGGCGCTCGAACTGGCTGTTCGCCGGCTCGCTACGCAGCGGCAAACGGGCGGCTGCCCTGATGACGCTGATCCAGTCGGCACGCCTGAACGGGCATGACCCGTATGCCTATCTGAAAGATGTGCTGACGCGCCTGCCGACGCAAAAGGCCAGCGAGATCTCTGCGCTGCTGCCGCACAACTGGAAACCTGCCAGCAAGGTGTAATGCCCGGCCGCTTACAATCCATCCCAGCCATCGAACAGCCCATTGTCGTCGACAGCATCTAAATCGGGCTCTTCTTGCCGCTCAGGCCAGGACAGAACTGCCAGATATCCGCCCAAGACCAGCAGGCAGCATGCGAGTACAAGAGAAAGTATCGAGTTGATCATCATCGGCGTCGTCCTCCTTGGCGCATCAATATTCTGACGGTAGCAGCTGATATAGATGCGACACAACGACGCGCTCAAAGCTTGACCAGGCTCACACCTTCAAAGTCACCTCGCGCCTTTCTGCAAAGCCACTTCAGCCGTGCTGTAACGCCTTCAATGCCGCGGCAGCCAGGAATCCCGACCGGCTCTTCTGCTCCGGATGGGCCTTCACATAGGCATCGATCCGGGCCAGTAGATGCCCCGGCAGAGTGATGTTCAGCTTCTCGGCCTTGCCCATGTACCGGGTTACATCGATGTCCACTACCGCCCAGGTGCAACCGGCGTAGTCCGGGCTGCTCGCGTGCTCGGTTACGCTTCCCGCCTCGGGGATCTGCGCGCCCTCCTCGACCAAGAGCTCCAGATGCCCCTCGATGGCCTCGCGCGCCATTGCCATCGCATCGTCCAGGTTATCGCCCGCGGAGAAGCAGCCGGGAATGTCCGGCACCTCGACACCCCTGGCGTGCTGCTCATCGCCGGGTGAGATCGCAATCGGATAGAGCATGTTCTCGACTCCCTTTGGAGATCGCCGCCGGACTACTTCAGTCCGGCCTGTTTCAATTCCTGCAGCCAGTGGCTCGACGCTCTTTCGTGCAATACCCACGCAGACCTTCATGCCGGTCCACATGACCCAGGGAGTCGCACAGATAATCGAGATAGGCTTCGAAGCGCTGTTCCATCCGTTCTCTCGTGAATCCAATCGACTGTTAGGATGAACGTATCCTCCCTGATTTCTTATGACACAGTAAGATTAATGGCCTGATCAATAAAAGGTCATTTCCGGCACGTGCTCGGGCACCACCAGCTTGCCGGCGGTTTTGGCGACGATTTCCTCAACGCTCACCCCCGGCGCGTGCTCCTTGAGCACGAAGGCGCCGTTCTCGATCTCCAGGTAGGCCAGGTCGGTGAGCACCTTGCGGATGCAGCCGGCGCCGGTCAGCGGCAGCGAGCAGCGCGCCAGCAGCTTGGACTCGCCATCCTTGGAGGCGTGGGTCATGGTGACGATGATGTTCTCGGCGCCGGCGACCAGGTCCATCGCGCCGCCCATGCCCTTGACCAGCTTGCCGGGGATCATCCAGGAAGCGATGTTGCCCTCGACGTCCACCTCGAAGGCGCCGAGCACCGTCAGGTCGACGTGGCCGCCGCGGATCATCGCGAAGGATTCGGCCGAGGAGAAGATCGAGGCGCCGGGCCGGGCCGTCACCGTCTGCTTGCCGGCGTTGATCATGTCGGCATCCACTTCGGCCTCGGTGGGGAAGGCGCCCATGCCGAGCAGACCGTTCTCCGACTGCAGCATCACGTCCATGCCCTCGGGCACGTAGTTGGCCACCAGGGTGGGGATGCCGATCCCCAGGTTGACGTAGTAGCCGTCCTTCAGCTCGCGCGCCACGCGCTGAGCCATCTGTTCGCGGGAAAGTGCCATGGGAGTCTCTCTTGTTCTATCGGATGGGCAGGATCAGGCGCGCACGGTGCGCTTTTCGATGCGCTTCTCGAAGTGGCCGAGGATGACGCGGTCGACGTAGATGCCGGGGGTGTGGATCTGGCTGGGCTCCAGTTCGCCCGGCGCGACGATCTCCTCCACCTCGACCACGGTGATCTTGCCGGCGGCGGCGACGACTGGGTTGAAGTTCTGCGCGGTGTGGCGGTAGACGACGTTGCCGAAATGGTCGGCCTTCCAGCCCTTGACGATGGCGAAGTCGCCGGTGATCGCCTCTTCGAGGATGTAGTGCTTGCCGCGGATCTCGCGCACTTCCTTACCGTCGGCGACCGGCGTGCCGTAGCCGGTCGCGGTATAGAAGGCGGGAATGCCCGCTCCGCCGGCACGCAGCTTCTCGGCCAGGGTGCCTTGCGGAGTCAGCTCGACCTCCAGCTCGCCATCGAGCAGCTGGCGCTCGAACAGGGCGTTCTCGCCGACGTAGGAGGCGATCATCTTGCGGATCTGCCGGTCCTCGAGCAGCACGCCCAGGCCGAAGCCGTCGATGCCGCAGTTATTCGAGACCACGGTCAGCCCCTTGACCTGCTGGCGGCGGATCTCGGCGATCAGGTTTTCCGGAATGCCGCACAGGCCGAAGCCGCCGGCCAGGACGGTCATGCCGTCGGTGAGACCAGCCAGGGCCTCTGCATAGGTTTTCACACGCTTGTCGAGTCCAGCCATGCTGTTCTGCCTCTTGTTGTTGTCATGTAAAAAGTCCGTCCCGCGGCATCAGGCACCTGCAACTACAGGCCCTTCACACGCTCGACCCCTGCTTGTGAGCAAGGGAGGCAATACAGCTGCAGAGCCTTCACACACTCGATACCTACGGAGACGGAGCGTATGGGAAACCGGGGACGGCAAAGGGTGACAAGAAGGTCGGGCTGGCGTCACGGCGCACCGCGATACTTGCCCGACAGATCAGGTCCGCAGCCGGGCGAGACTTTCCAGCACGAACTCCGGCTGCTGCTCGACGGGGATCTCGACGAAGTAGAACTGCCCTTGGTCGAGAGCCGGCAAGCTACCGCCATGCCATAGGGCGATACCCACATCCACACCGCTCGATGCCGGCTGCGGTACCCGGATGCTCGGCGAGATCACCGCATCAAACTCGGCCATCACAGGCGATGCCAGGGCAGTGCCACCTTGCGGCCGCAAGGTCAGCGACCAACGATAGTGTTTGGCCACGTTGATCAGCGGGCGATAGCGTTCGATGTCGGTCATGCCCATGTCGCTATCGGCTGGATGCTCCTCCAGCAGCACACCACCCACCGGGTAGGCGGAAACGGAGCGCAGTAGGTCAGCCATGTACATGGCGGCATCCTCGATCCCGTCCGGCTCTAGTTCGACCTCGACCCGCCCGGCCAGCATATTGGCATGATGCAGCCAGTGCTTGGGCGACGGCATGGCCAGCACCAGTGGCGTCTGGCCGCGCAGGTTGGCGATGACCGCCTCCACGACCTCGGCCAGGATCTGGCGCGGCTCTTCCTGTTCCAGCAGCTTGCGCAGCGGGAAGGACAGGCGCCTTTTCGACCCCAGCTCCGCTACCACCTCCGGGTGGCGAGACAGCCAAGAATCGAACATCTCGCCGACTTCCACCACCGCCACGTCCGGTCGCAGCAAGCCCTGGGCCTGACTGAAGTAGGCCAGGTACTGCGGCGCACTCACCCAGGGGTCGCCCCCTGAGCCCAACAACAGCCTTCGGGTGTAGGCCGAAGCCTTCAGCCACAGCCGCAGGCGTCCACAGCCCGTGCCGCCGGGCAGATCGTCGGCGAGATGTTGGCTCATTGCTTTTCACCTCCCATCGCACCGAGTGCCGCCAGGCGTACCTCGAGCTCGGCGATGCGTACGTCCTTCGGATGCGCCATGTAGTTGGGCCTGGGCTCGTTGGCCGCGCGGAATTTGTCGGGGCTCCCCATGTAGAGCTTGTCGATGTCGTCACCCCAGCAGCCAAAGTACTGCAAGTGGGACGGCGGCGTCGGCTTGTTCCACGACTTGACGAACTCGGCGTAAGGTACGCCGCGGGCCAGGCGCGCCTTGCGCTCGGCATCGCGGGCGGTAGCAGTGGCTTCGTGGTTGATCGCCAGCGTCACCGGATCGAACTTGACCTTGTACAGGCGTTCGGCGACGCCCTGCGAGATCAGACCTTCCTCGATGTCGCGGATGACGCCCGCCGGGTCGCGCTCCAGCAGATCGCCGTAACCGGCGCCGGAGCCCTGCGAGATCATGAACAGTTCGCCGCGTTTGGAGATCTCGAAGCCCATGCCCATGTGGTGGGTGGTGTAGCTCGCCCCTTCGAAGGGCTGCTCGTTCATAATCTCCTCGATCGAGTGCTTGAACTTTTCCGGAGTCTCGAGCAGCACGTCGTACACATCTACGCCTTTGACCTTGGAGAGTGGATAGGTGCCGCATGCATAGCCGCCAAACAAGCCCTGCATCGGCGGGATCTTGGCGCCCTGGCAGGTGGTCATGAAGCCCCATTGCTCGCTGTCCTTGGTCGCCACGATCATCGTGTAGCCCTGGCCGCCGCGATACTTGCCCGGAGCGATGGCGTCGCGCGTCATCTTCTTCGACACCAGTTGCAGGAAGGGCACGTCCTCCTCGTTCAACTCCTGCTCGCCGATGTCCGCCATGGTGGCGAAAATCGGTGCCAAGGCGTGCTCGCCATCGCGGTCCACCGTGGCGCCGGCGCCCATGCCGTTCAGGTCGGCGCAGAGGTTGCCCAGGGTCTCGCCGTGCTGGCTCACTCCGCCCCAGATGAAAGTGTTGATCATGTTGAAGGTCGGGGCATGCACCTTCGTGTACTTCTCCGGGCAGCTGTAGAGGAACTTCGCTACCGCATGCTGGCCGGCGGTGAAGCCGGTGAAGATCGACATCAGGCTCTGCGAGTTCGGCGCATCATAGGAGCAGTTCATGATCGAGTGGGGATCGGTGATTACCTCGATCGGTGCGAAGGCCGCCTGGCCGCGCGGCAGGTCCGGCCACACGTAGCACAGGAAAACCTGCGATAGCATGCCCTTGAGGCCGGCGACGATGGTGTTGGTCGGCCGGTTGGTGAATTCCGGGGCCGAACCGCGGAAGTCGAAGATCAGCCGGTCGCCGGTCTTGGTGAGCTTGCAGTTGACCTTCACCACGCAGTTCTCGCGCAGGGTCGAGTCCTGGATGATGTAGGTGCTCACTGTCATGTCCGGCCATTCGCTGATGCGGCGCTTCACTTCGGCGCGGACGTTTTCCATGGTCAGGCGCAGGGTCGAGACCAGCGCGTCCGGGCCGTCGGTCCTGAACGTCTCCTCGATCCGCTGCTTGATACGCAGGCAGGCGAAGAGCTTGACCTTCATGTCCTCGTACTGCAGCTTGGGCTCGCGCACCGAGTTCTGCAGAAAGGTCAGGATGTCGCGCTTGATTTCGTAGTTTTCCACCACCTTGAAGGGGCACATCTTCAGCCCTTCGTCGCTCGGGCTCTCGGCCATGGACGGCATGCCGCCCGGCTCAATCGCACCGTTCTCGCCCTCGTGTACCGTGGAGGCCACCCAACACACCAGCCTCCCCTCGTGGAAGATCGGCAGGATCATGCTCTGGTCGGTGTTGTGCACGTTGCCGTAGCGGGAGTCGTTGTGGATGAAGCCGTCGCCCTCGCGCACCCCTACAGTGGGGTCGTTCATCCAGTTCTTGATAATGAATTTGATGGGATGGTGCACCAGGGCGGAGAAGAGCAGCACGCCGCCGGCGCTGGCGATGGCGAGATCGCCCGAGGCCGAATACACCCCGGTGATGACATCGCCCCACTTGGCGCCGGGCGCTGCGCCCATCTGCTCCACCATCTCGTAGCCCTCGTCACAGCCGGCCTGGATGCGATCGCGGATCTTAGCGATGGAGTGGGCGTCGCTCATCTTGCGGATGGCCTCGTCCTCAGCCTCGGTCCGGGGCATCAGATCGTGGTTCTGCATGATCTCCGGGTCCGGCCCGAGGAACAGCGTGGTGTCGCTGAGGAACTTCTCGATCAGTGCCAGCTCTTCGGCGCTCGGCATCTTTGCCCTTACGGGCGTAGCGATTTTGTTCATGTTCAATCCTGCCTGAAAATGAAATATGGTCGATGGTTGTCCCGCGGCTCTCAGGCCCGCAGGAACCAGGAGGCACCCTGCTTGGCAGCGACGAAGTTCCAGCCCGGGTTGACCAGGAAGGTGGTTACTTCGGAGGCGATGATGGCGGGGCCAGTGATCTGCACCCCGGGTTCGATCTCCACCCGGCTCCACACTGGCGTCTCGAATGCGTCCTCGTAGCCGACGAAGTAGCACTTGCGGGTGGCCGACGGCGGCGGCGGCGACTTACGCTGCTCGACCGGCACCGGCTTGATGTCCTCGAACTTCACCGTCTCGTGGCGGACGAACGCGGCGACCCGAATGGTGTTGATGCGGATGCCGGCCTCCGGCGCCTGCGAGCCCTTGCCGAAGCGCTTGCCGTAGTCGTTGGAGAATTGCTCGATGACCGCCAGCACGTCCGTCGGACCATGCATCTCATGCTTGGGAATGACCGCGGTGGTTTGCACCAGCTGGTTGCCGTAGCGCATATCCAGTTCGAGGTTATGGCAGATGTCCTCGCGGGCCATGCCCTGGCGCAGCAGATCCTGGGTGCCCTGCTCCTTCAGCTCGGCGACGATGGCGTTGAAGCGGTCGTAGTCGTCGAACAGGTGGCGGGTGTTCGAGTCGTACAGCACCATATAGAGCGAGGTCTCGTGGATGTGGAGCTGGTGCATGTTGCCGGCTCCGACTGCCGAGAACACTGAGCTGAACGGAGGCGCCAGTATCTTGTCGATGTTCAGGTTCTGCGCGATGCCGCAGCAATGCAGCGGCCCATTGCCACCGTAGGCCAGCATGGTGAAGTCCTTGGGGTCATAACCGCGGGCGCGCAGTTCGGTGAAGAGCCCGTTGGCCATGCTGTCGTCCACCTTCTCGCGGATCAGTAGTGCGGCCTCGATGACCGAGCAGTCGAGGTCGTCGCACAGCGCGTCCTCGACTGCAGCCGCCGCACGACGCGGATTGAGCGGAATCGATCCGCCCGCGTAGTTCTCCGGGTCCAGGTAGCCCAGCAGCAGATCGGCGTCGGTCACCGTCGGGCGCATGCCACCGCGGTCGTAGCAGGCCGGGCCGGGATCGGAGCCGGCGGATTCGGGCCCGCACTTCACGGTGTTGTACATGCGGTCATAGCTGGCGATGGAGCCACCGCCGGCACCCAGGGTCACCAGGTGCACCATGGGCACCGACACCAGCCAGCGATCGATCACCGGATTGAAGTCGTAGTGCTTGATGCCACCCTCAACCACAATGCCGATGTCGTAGCTGGTGCCGCCCATGTCGGTTGCTACTACGTTGCCCAAGTCGCACTGCATGGCCAGGTGTTCAGAGGCTCCGATGCCGGAGACCGGCCCGGAGTGGATGGTCTGCAGGGCGTCCGTCGAATTGAGCTGGGCCATGCCGCCGGAGTTGTGGATGACCAGCATCGGCTGCTCGTAGCGATGGGCCCGCAGGTTCTGTTCGAGCGCGGACAGGGCGTGGTACATGGTCGAGTGCAGGTAGCCATCGACGATGGCCGAGGTCGCCCGCACGTACTCGCCCTTGCGGCCCGCCACCTGATGGGACAAGACCACCGGAATCGCCCCCAGCAGGTGGGACGGGTATTCCTCGAGCAGGATCTCCTCGATGCGCTGCTCGTGCGCCGGATTAACCACCGAATTGACCAGCGCTACCACGATGATTTCGGCGCCGCGGTCCACCAGCTCGCGGATCTGAGTGCGCACGTCGTCCTCATCGAGCGGCATGACCAGATCGCCTTGGAAGTCCACGCGCTCGCGCACCCCGCGGATCATGTGCGGCAGCACTAGCGGGTCGGGACGCTGGGCGTTGGGCATGTCCTGCTGGCCCAGATTGTCCAGCCCTTCGCCGTAGCCGCGGGCACGCGACAACGGTACCGTGGCTTCGTAGCCGGCTGTGACCAGCATGCCGATCTTGGGCCCCTTGTGTTCGATCAGGGCATTGGTTCCCAGCGTGGTGGCGTAGCGGACGGAGTCCACCTGCGACAGGATTTCCTCGAGCTCCAGGCCGAGGTCGTGATAGGCCTTGCTCAGAGCTTCATTGAAGCCCAAGGCGAGGTTGTGATGTGTGGTCAGAGCCTTGGCCTCGATGTACTTGCCATCCCAGACCACGAAACAATCGGTGAAGGTGCCACCGATATCGACTGAAACGCGTCTCATATTATCTCCTTATTATTCTTTTGCGCCGGCACCGCCCGGATCAAGGGCGAGGATGCTTACCGGCAGTTGACGGTGGCTTAGTGGCTGTGGCTCTGATCAGCCAGCACCTCGGGGCCGACGACCGGCTTCGCGATTTCCCCGCGCTTGGCCCATTGCGCCCGCAGGGCTGGCAGGTCCGGCTGCATGTCGTGCAGCGGCGGATGGCCGGGAATGGCGTATTCGGTCTCGACCATGGTTCCGCAGTGCGGGCAGTAGTACTCAAGGATGCGCACCCATTCAGGATCGGGACTGAAGGTGAAGCGGTACTTCTCGGGGTCGATGATGGGCGGATGAATCTCGCGTGGGTCGCGATCGTAGACGAGCATGCCTTCCTTGTAGCCTTTGTTCGCCGGCCCGATCTCGTGGTCGCACACCTGGCATTCCCACTTTTCCGAATCGAGATCGATGCGCAGATATTCGGTCATTAGAACTTTCATTTTTCAGGCCTTCCTATTCAGCATGATGTCGCCCGCGTCACTGATGACGAAGGCCCAGCCATCGAGCACGTGGCATGTAAAGAAGTCTTCTTCGAGAATCGCGGGTCCGGTTGCGTGATCGCCCGGTGCCAGTTCGGCCAAGCGATAGACCGGGATGTCGATGCGTCCCTTGTCGCGGGTCAGCACCTTGCGTGTGCCGACGGCGCTGGCGCCCTGGCTTTCGGAGAAACGTGCGGTCTTGCTGACTTCGGCGCGCAGCGGCTTGACGGCGCGCAGTCCCAGCTCCACCGCCTGTGCGTGCGCCAGTTCGGCTGGGAAGTCGGCGCCGTCGGCAATCGGGCAGCGCAACTCGCTGCCGTCCTCCAGTTCGCCCGCCAGCCAGGCCTCCATGTTGTACTGGCCTTCGGCGAAGCCCTCGGCGAACATGTCGCGCGCTGCCTTGAGCTTGAGGTCGGCCAGGGCCTCGTCCACGCCCTTGGCGCTGCGCTCATCGAGCGCGACCGCGTAACGCTGGGAGATGTCGCACGAGCCGATGCCGAAGGCACTGAATACAGCCGCCAGTTTTGGCACTGCAACCCGGTCGATGCCGGCCTTCTCCGCCACGCCACAAGCATTGAGCGGCCCGGCGCCACCGAACGCGAGCATCACCGTGTCCTTTGATACCTTGGTGAAGCGGTGCAGTTCGACGGCAATCTTCTCCTCGTAGGCGTGCGCCATCTGCAGTAGCGCCTCATCGGGGCCGATGCCCAGCGGCTGGGCGATGTTGAAAGTGACTGCGCTGGCAGCTCGGTCCAGGTCCAGCGCCATACCGCCGCCGAAATAGGACTTGGGGTCGAAAATACCGCTTAGCAGGCTGGCATCGGTGATCGTGGCCTCCTTGCCGCCACGACCGAAGGCGGCCGGCCCCGGGACCGCGCCAACGCTTTCCGGACCAATCACAATGCGGTTGTTGACCACCTTGAAGATGGAGCTGCCGCCTGCGCCGGCGCTCATGATCTCGCACAGCGGGAAGGACACGCTGATACCCTCGACGTGACCGCGCTGCACCTCCGCGACCGTACCATTGAGGCACTGGCCGATGTCGGTGGTGGTGCCGCCGACGTCGATAGCAACCACGTCGGACAGGCCGTAGAGCCTAGCAAAGGACTTCATGCCCTCCATGCCACCGCGCGGACCGGAGCTGTAGGTCTTGATCGCCACCGTCTTGGCGACGCGCGAAGCATCGCCGTCGTTGCGGAAGATCAGCAGCGGATTCTTGGTGCGATAGGCGCGCAGGCGGTTCTCGGCATTGAACAGGAATGCCTCCGTCGCCGGATGCAGGAAGGAATTGATCAGCGCCGTCCAGGTGCGGCGAACCACGTCGCGATCCGTCGTCAGGTCGCTGCCATAGAGCACCGGAACCGCGCCCAGCAGATGCCGCGGATACTTGCGCAGCACGACCTTGCGGAAGCGCTCCTCGACCTCGAGGAAGGCCGTGCCGCCGAAGCTCACCACCAGGCGGTTGGCGCCGGCCGCGGTAAGCTGGTTGATCGCCTTTACCACCTCGACGTCCGCATCGTCGCCAAGCACAGTGGCGGCATCGAGAAAGACCACGCGATCGCCGACCAGCGCCTCGTACACCTCTGGATCGTGTTCCGCCAGGCGCACCGGCAGGTCGCGGACACCGGCATCGATGATGAGGCCGAGCCGCGGCCCCTTGCGCTCACAGATGGCATTGGTACCCTGCGTCGTCGAATAGCGGATGAGGTCGACCTCCTCGAGCAGCCGCGCCACGTCCGGCGTGTCGTAGAGAACGCCAGACGCCTTCTGCAAGCCTTCGAAGAAGCACTTGCTCAGATCGTAAGGTGTAGTCAACACCTTCGTCTTCCTGACTCCATCATCGGTCATGATGCAGATATCGGTGAGCGTGCCACCGTTATCGATGTTTATTTGCAATGTCATGCCGCATTTCTCCCGTCATCTCGTTCATGGATTGAGACTTTTCCAACATCAGTCCAGTACTGATGTTTTCCGGACCCCCGAGTCGTTTCACCGTCGCTGGCTACTAAATTCAAATTCATTAGAAGCGGTGAAACCGGACTTTCCACTGATACTTATCGCAAGCGGCATGCCAACTCACGAGAGATCAATTATTTTCAGCAACTAATTGTTTTATAATGGAAAATTAAATATTCAGAATTTATGTTAAATCGAGTGCGTCTAGATTCACGAATACCCGTTCGAATTTCGGTTGAATTAATGCAACGCAACAAAGCGAGTATCCGAAATTGGGTGCTTCCGAATTCCAGGCGCGACGAGGCATGCCCGACCGGCAGCACCGGAGTCGGCCGATTCAGACTTAATGAGCGTGGGGACAAGGAGGTGGCAAAGATAGACGCAGGAAATTGCAAATAGGCGCTTCGTTAATTGAAGCGAGCTGCAAAAGGCGAAGCCTCCGCCCCTCGATCAAGGGGCAGAGGCAGGCTGGTCAGGGAAAGCGAAATCGACGTCAGATGCGATAGTTGCGCAGATCGTCTACATAGGCCTCAAGGTCGAAGCGCTTGAGCTTTGCGTAGACGGTACTCTTGGCAATGCCCAGCTCGCGTGCCACCGCGGTCATGTTACCGCGACTGCCCTTGATTGCCTGCAGGATGGCCTCGCGCTCGGCACTCTCCAGGCCGTTCAGATCGTGCAGGTTGCCGGGCACATCAAGCTCTGATTGCATTGCCGCGCGCGGAGCGGCACGCACGTCGAGCGGTATGTCGGCCTCGGTCAGTAGGCTCGCTTGCGAGGTGAGCAGCATGCTTTCGATGACATTGCGGAATTCGCGGATGTTGCCCGGCCAGGCATATTGCTGCAGCAGCGCCACTGCGCCGGCCGACAACGTCCGCGGCCCGAGCCCGTGCTGCGGTGCCAGGACCTTGAGATAATGCTCGCCGAGCAAGGGAATGTCTCCGGCCCGCTCGCGCAGGGACGGGATATCGATGCTGGTCACCGCAACCCGGTAGAAGAGATCCATGCGGAAGGTGCTGGCCTGAATTTCCTTGCGCAGGTCGCGATTGGTCGCAGCCACGAGGCGGAAATTGACCTTGCGCGGCTTGTTCTCGCCAATGCGATAAACCTCGCCCTCCTCTAGCACCCTCAGGAAATAAGGCTGGAGGTCGATGGGCATTTCACCGATCTCATCGAGGAATAGGGTGCCGCCGTCGGCCGCCTCGATCTTGCCAATCATGCCGCCGCGCCGCGCCCCGGTGAACGAGCCTTCGGTGTAGCCGAACAGCTCACTGGTCAACAGCTCGCGCGAGAAGCCTCCACAATTCAGGGCGACGAAAGGGCCATCCTTGGTCGCGCCGGATTCGTGTATGCAGCGCGCAAACACGTCCTTGCCTACCCCTGTCTCGCCCAGCAGAAGGACCGGGACGTGGGACTTTGCAAGCTGCTGGGCACGACCGACCGCTTGCAGCAGCACTGCTGACTCTCCGACCACCTTGTCGAAGCTACCCTTATCGGTCGTCTTACCGAAGACAAGCGGGCTCACCTCGCGGGCACCGCCACCGACAGGCGTACGTCGGTTCGGCAGTGCCAGTACCGTACCAAGATGCTCGCCGCCGACAATCACCGGTTGCAACCAGTTCTGGTCTATCCACTCGGGCAGGCCCTCGACAGCCTCGCCACCCTTCTTCCAGCTCAGCGACAATGCCCCAAAGATGTCCAGCTCGCGACCGGCCAGATCGGCCAGCACCACCGAGGCGCGCGCGTTCGCCTTGATGGCACAACCACGACGGTCGAACACGATGACGCCATCAGCTGCGGTCGACGAAAGGCGGTCGACACAGCTCTCCAGCAGGCGATAGCGGACATCCATTTCCATTCTCGCCAGGCGATTCTCAATGCGACCGGCCGTCGCCACGACCAAGGCAAGGCTGTGGCGGCTGTACGAGGCACTAAGCCCCGATACGTCGACCACGCCAAGGATTGAGCCGTCGTAAGGATCGCGGATCACTGTCGCCGAACAGGACCAGCGCTTAATGCCGGCGCAGTAATGCTCCGCCGAGTGGATCTGGACCGGCTGACCGACTTCCAGCGCGGTACCGATCGCGTTGGTGCCACAAGCGAGTTCGCTCCAGCTCGCACCCGGCAGTAGATACACGTTTTCCGCCGCGCCGCGCGTGGACACGTCCCCTTCGAGGTTAAGGATGGTGCCGGTCTGGTTAGTGAGCACCATCACCGTTCCAGTTTCGGAAAGAAAATCCCGTGCCGAGGCCATGATGGGCGCACTGGCGGTCAGCAGATCGGCGCATTCGTCGCGCAGGAAATGCAGAGAGTTCTCGCCAACTGGCGGCGGCGCCTGGAAGCGGCCCGGGTCGACGCTGGCGCCGAAGCAACGCCGCCAGGAATCGTCGATCAGGCGGCGCAGCGCATCCGATCCGGGCTCGCTACCCTTGAGAAACCTCTCCCATGAAACCATGATGTGGCCATCGTTTTCCGGCACGGAAAACATCTGGCTTTTAACAGTGGCAGGCATGTCCACTCTCCTTTTGACTGCGTCGTCGCATTTGCGAACGCAACGCACAGTTCTCTATTGTTTTCTATTGTTATTTATAACCAGCTTCGGAGCCGGCCCTCTGACCGCACCCGCGCCAACGCAAGATGTTGTCCGCCGGCAGGCATTGTAACATGCAAAATATGCACCAATGATCCCTATCGGGAGCGGTGGCCGTCGCATCGGCACAGAGCTGTGCAGTTCGCCACCTACACCAGAGACGAACGTTCGATTATAGGACACGATGGCGACTGAAAATCAAACGCCTGCCGATGCGGCCGATTCCGATTTTCGGTAAAAAAGTGGGGGCGTCCATCTATACAAGGCATCGTAGGAGAGGGAAGAAGGACACCGCATTGGATGATGCGTGCCCCTGAAAAAGGCGGCGCCTGCAGATGCTGACTATAGAGTGACAGAGCGACGACGAAATCGGCGGCGTTTCCAGAGCAGTCTCAAGGGCAAGCACGTGCTGTCGTTGTGGCGGCTGGGACTGAAATATGCTCGCACCGGGGCGGGAGCCATTTCCCAGGAGAGGCTGCGGGGCCTGGAGTTGGCCCTGCGGCGGGAGGTCCACCGGCAAGCGCAGGAGCTGGGGTGATTTTGTGGGGATCACTCAGGCTTTGTCCGAAATTCAGGCGCCCACTGAAACGGTATACACCTGCACGACCAAGTGCGGAAAAGCAGACGCGACAGCCTCGCCTAAAGAGCCGGCGCGTCGTCCAGAAGGTTGCGTAGTACGGTCTTCAGCACCAGCCCTTTCAAGGTCTTTGCGTAAACTCCTCTCCCGAAAACCAGCGAGGGCAAGGTGATGTGGGACGAGATTCTGGCGCGATTCGAAAAGCAGGCTCCGGCCAGTGTCATGGCACGGCTGGCGTTGGAGCGGGCGATGCCGGCTGCCTGGGTTGACGACGTGTTCGAGACCCACCGGCAGCGCCAGTATCCCCGGGAGCTGCTGTTTTCCACCGTCGTCGAGCTGATGTCGCTGGTTGCCCTGGGGCTGCGCCCTTCGCTGCATGCCGCCGCGCGCCAGATGGGGAGCCCGCAGAATTCGGAAAAAATCGTACGCTAAGCGCCAAGTAATCGACAGGAGGCCTCTGCAAGCCAGAGTGTGTCCGGTTGATGTATACCCTAAATTGACGTCAGGCTGTGATGATCCACC
>Ga0209575_10000706_pt1 | contig 17224 bp, 12 predicted proteins | sample Medcelwee11metaG_FD_187172 | JGI IMG/M metagenome (GOLD analysis project Ga0209575, IMG submission 187172) | Freshwater pond sediment microbial communities from the University of Edinburgh, under environmental carbon perturbations - Medium... | ecosystem: Environmental > Aquatic > Freshwater >...
CGGAGGTCTGGTTGATAAGCCTGTTATCGCAGTTCCGACAAGTGTTGGATATGGTGCCAGTTTCGGAGGAATATCAGCACTTCTTGCAATGCTTACCAGTTGCTCTTCCGGTGTCACTGTTGTAAATATCGACAATGGGTTTGGAGCCGGATTTTCAGCAAGCATGATCAACCGGATGAAGTGACATAATATGGACCCCCATATCCTTCTTTCAACAGCTTATCTGCCTCCCGCAGAATATTTTGCACACATAAAAAATACAGGAAGCATCTTAATTGAGAAGGAGGAAAATTATCTCAAACAATCATTCCGTAACCGATGTTATATACTGACGGCTGATGGCCCGCAAGTATTGACTGTACCGGTTTTTCAGGGTAGTCTCCATAAAACTCGTGTTAAAGATATAAGGATAGATTATTCTAAAAGATGGCAGCAGGTACATCTCCGTGCATTAAGATCATCCTATAGCTCTTCACCTTTTTTTCTATATTATTCCGATATTATTGAAAAAATTATCCTGTCGCGGCATGAATACCTGCTTGACCTCAACATGGAGCTTCTTACATCAATCCTTAAAATCATTAAAATAGAAGCAAGGGTAGACTATACAACTGAATTCATGCCAGTTAATCATTCAGAAAATGATTTCAGATACAGTATAAATCCTAAAAAGAACTCAGGATATATTCCTGAAAAATACATCCAGGTTTTCGACTCAGGAAAAGGATTTGTTCCCGGATTGAGTATTATTGACCTTGTATTTAATACCGGGCCTGATACAATAAAGTATATATAAAAAAAGGCCACCCAAATCGGGTAGCCATCATCAAGGAAGTCAAACAAAGTATCAGTAAGAGAATTTATAGCCAAATGTCAAAGTGAACATGTTTTTATTGATGTCTATATTTGACATTACTGTCTCTATATCAGAGTCGTAAAGAATGTAATTCTGGGAATTGGTAAGTCGTGAAAATCCAAGATCGGCAAAGATATTCTGCTCTCTGAACCCTATTCCGCACGAAATTGATTTATAATACAGATCCTGGTTGATATCACCTGCCACCCAAGGCTTACCATATATTCCATAGCCACCTCTCAGGTAAATGGAATTCAGTCTGACCTCAGCACCAAACCTTAAGTTGCTGACAGGTTTTAGCGTATTTGTTATCTCATGGTTCTTAACTGCATAATCATAACCATCTCCGGTTTCTGAGAACTTAGCAGTACTGTAATCAACGTATTCATAATCGGCACTGATAAGTGCTATTTTCTTTATCTGTAAAGCAGCTCCTGCCAATGCCCTGAAAGGTGTCGTAAGGGAATAGTTGAATCGCATAGGTTCATTTTTGGCATCAACCGGGTTTGCCAGGTCACTGAACCATGCTGTAATATTATCGCTATTGTATTCATCAATTTTAAAAATTGTTGGAGAATGGAAAGCCAGACCAACTCTTAGTACCTCAACCGGACGGAAAATGGCTCCAATCTTTAAGGAATACCCGGTACCTATATTCTTATAATAATTAGTGTAATTAAAATCTGTGAATCCTTCGTCGATGGGTGAATACCTTGATGGCATAATTGCATCTGCTGATTCGATGTGTTCGAATTTGCTTTCAAAGTTGAGTCTTGTAATTCCCAGAGTAGCACCGAAAAAAAGTTTATTAGAGTAGTTCCCTCCAAGAGAGAATGAATGTTCTCCTGTAAACCCTGTTGTAGTCAGGATACGCTTCATATTCTGCCCGTATGACGATGGCAGATCATCTCCATAATTAGAGTATATAGTTCCATAACCGGTATTCGATCCGGGAAGGGAATCGATCAGATAAGTACTCCACCCCAGGTATGCATCGTAGACGTTACTCTCCAGTTCATCTTTGTACAAGCCATTGCTTTTTTCAGCCCAGTAATCAAGCAGTGAGCTGTTATCACTTGTACCCTCGATAACAATGCTCTGGTTATAATTATTAGTCCTGTTAAAAGAGTACCCGAAGTTAAGTGTAACGAGCCCTGTCTCAGTTTCCCTGTTAAAGAAATTTATTACTATTCCTGCCTGGGCGAGGTTATAGTTATAGAGGTAATCAACAGAACTATTGCCAAACAGGCTTGCAGTTGATTTGTTATGAAAGAGTTGTGGTGTTATTGTAATCTCTGATGAACGGAACACACCAATACCAGCCGGATTCTGCGAGAGAGCAGATATATCTCCGCCCAAAGCAGTAAAGGCACCGCCCATTGAATTGAACCTTGCAGAACCGTTGTAAAATAACTGAGAATACCTCAGTGCATCATCGACATTCTGAGCATTAATAACTGTAAGTGCCGATATAAATACAAGAAATATTAAACTAAATTTCTTCATAATTGTCTGTTTTTCTTAAAATAATCCCACCACTCCATTTAGAGAATGAACGTACATCACTGGCTTAATATTACATTACACTTATCTTCTACCTCCTGATGACCTGGATGATCCTGAGGAGGAACTGGAAGATGAACTGGAAGATGAACTTGACGATCCGGACGATCCGGATGAGTAGCTGCTTCTTGAGCCTGATCCACTGCTGTATGAAGAGGAAGATCTGCCGGAAGATGAATTATAAGATCCGGATGAGTATCCTGAACTGGTCCCCGCGCTTCTTCTTGAAGGAACAGAATAGCTACTCGAGTTACTTGATGAAGGAGTTGACCTTGTTTGTCCAGAATATGAAGGAGTGCTTCTTGTTGAAGAGTTCCTGTAGGTCTCAGAAGAACCGTAGGTTGAACGCTGCTGCACCTGATTATTAACCCTGCTGTTATTATAAGAAGGTCTTGTTGACATGCGAGGATTATTATAGCTTGGTGTATAAGTTCTCTCTGAATTATTGTATTCAGGTCTGGCAGCCACAGAACTTCTTGTTGCAGGAGTACTGGTCGCTGATTTTGAATCTCGTGTAACACTCTGCACCGATTTACTGTCAGATGTACTTAAGTTATCAGTAGTTCGTGAAGCAGGGGTTGCTGTTCGTCTTGTATCAGGTGTGGCTGTGTAAGTAACTGTTGAAGATTTTCCCTCATTAACTGTACCGGTTTTTGTAGAAAGATAACTATCTCTTCGCCCTGAAGCAGAAGGACTAACGCTGCTGTTCCATTTTGATGAATAGGAACTTTGTCTCTCCCTTCTCCCATAAGTAATTGAACTCCTGGAATCGTTATAATTCATATTATAATATGATCCATAGTTTCCGTAATAGTAAGGTGAGTAAAATGAATAATAAGGATTATAACCGTAATAGTTTCCATAGTACCCCCCATAATAACTTCCATAATACATATCATAATATCCGCTTCTGTAGGAAAATGGATCATAATAGAAAGGATCATAGTAAGGATATCCCCATGAGCTATAGAATGGATCTCTCCAGTATGGATAAAATGAACTGCCGTAGAAACTCCTTAATCTGCCGGTATATGAATAATCATTATAATAATTGTTGATACTATAATTGCCTGCATACTGGTCAGAAACAGGTTCAGCATTACTGAGTGCTTCGGAATACTCGTCCGATATCAGGGTATCAGCAGCATAAATATTATTAAAATATTCCGGCGAACTTAAATTTCCCTCAGTAACCTGTTTTACAGAATGATTCTGGATTCTGGCGACAGGAACGTCAGAAGGCAAATAGTAAAGATCATCATACTCAACTCCCGTGTAAAGGCTTGATGTACATGACCCTAAGGCCAGAAGTGAAAGGAGTGTTATGTAATTTATTGCTTTCATGTTTGATTCCCTCTTTTACTTTCTTAATTATGTGCAAAAATTGTACCAAAATAAAGAGAATATGCCAGAACATATTGACTTAATTTTTATCTCCTGCTCTTTTCCTTATCTTTTGAAGAGGAGGCTGACGATGATTTAGAGCTTGAGTTTGATGATTTTGAAGCTGAACCCGAGGTTTTGGATGATGAGACAGATGGTCTGGATACTGAAGGTCTTGTAGTTGAGGATGACGACCTTGAAACTGATGATCTTGGTGCTGAACCAGATGAATAACCTCCTCCTGCTGATACTGACTTACCGCTACCAGCAGATTGAGAGCTGGTCCTTGTAGTTACCTCTGTCTGTGACGGAGTTCTTGCAGGAGCTGAGGGACGGGTTACACTGCTCCTGGTCGTGCTGAAACTACCCTTATTCCCATCGGTATTACTGTTTCTATTGTTGCCGTTGTTTCCTGTATTGTTATCATTCTGTCCGAAATTACCATTATTACCATCCGGACGGCTGTTATTATTATTGCCGTTATTAGAGTTACTATTTCCATTATTTCCGCTATTTCCGCTATTTCCGCTATTTCCGCTATTTCCGCTATTTCCGTTATCCCCATTGCGATTACTGAGGTTGTTTCTGGATTCAGCAGAGCGTCTTTCCTGGTAGGTATTGCCAGTCGGTGTCCTCTGATTGTTCCTGATCTCCTGTGAAGATGATGAAGTTCCGGTTGATGACTCTCTTCTTGCAGATGTGCCTGAAGGAGACCTGTCATAACCTGAAGAAGATTTACTGTAATTTGAGGACCTGTTGTTGTTATAGTATTCTCTGGAAGAATATCTTGTTGAAGAATTATTATTATAAGAATTATAGGTATTAAAACCCGGCCTGTGATTGTTATGCCCGCTATTATAGCTGCTATATCCCCAATAGTTGTTTCGCCATCTGTTGCCTATATTTATATTGACAACTACAGGAGAATACCAGCTGTAATAGAAAGGATCATATCCAACGTACCATGAGTTTCCGTAATAAGGATCGTACCATCCGTTATAATCCCATGAGTTGTAGTAAACAGGGTAGTTAACGGAATAACCATATCCAAATCCGCTTCTGCCATATATGCTTACCCCCCAGGTGAAAGGCTGGTAATTGTACCAGTATGTATCGGTAAATACAGGAGAATAATATTCGAAAGCTGAATATGATCTGTGAAACCTGTTGATACGGGATGAAAAGTAATAGTCAGAATCATCATAGTAATTATTTATTACGATTCCACCATCATCATTTCTGAAGTCACGATTATCAGCAAACTGAGCTTTTACCGGAGCCTCTGCAAGCAGAAGTGCTGATACTATTCCGATGTAAAAATTTGCTTTCATGATGAACCTCCTGTTTTTTTTAATGATAAATGAACTTTTTATCTATTTTTACGCAATCTATTTTATTTATAGTAATAAATCAAATACTGTACCAAAAAAATGGCGAAGTTTTTAACTAACAGGGAAGAAAATTATGCACAGTGGTATAACGATCTGGTTATCAAGGCGGATTTAGCTGAAAATTCAGCAGTTAGAGGGTGCATGGTAATTAAGCCCTATGGGTATGCTATCTGGGAGAAAATCCAGGCTCAGCTTGATAAGATGTTCAAGGAAACGGGGCATGTAAATGCCTATTTTCCACTGTTTATACCAAAATCATTCTTCAGCAAAGAAGCAAAGCATGTCGAGGGATTTGCCAAGGAATGTGCAATTGTGACTCACTACCGACTTAAAAACGATGAAAATGGCAAAGGTATAATAGTCGATCCAACAGCCAAACTTGAAGAAGAGCTTATAATCAGGCCTACTTCAGAGACTATAATCTGGAATTCCTATAAAAACTGGATCCAGTCGTACAGAGATCTCCCGATACTTATTAATCAATGGGCCAATGTGGTAAGATGGGAAATGAGAACAAGACTCTTCCTCAGGACCGCCGAGTTTTTATGGCAGGAGGGGCACACAGCCCATGCAACCAGGGAAGAGGCTATTGAGGAAACCATGAAGATGATAAATGTATACGCAGAATTTGCGGAAAACTTCATGGCACTTCCTGTAATCAAGGGTTATAAATCGGAAAATGAAAAATTTGCCGGTGCAATCGATACCTATGCTATAGAGGCGCTGATGCAGGACGGAAAAGCATTACAGGCAGGAACAAGTCATTTTCTTGGTCAGAATTTTGCAAAAGCATTTGATGTTCAGTTTACCGACAAAACAGGAAAACTTGATTATGTCTGGGCAACATCATGGGGTCTATCGACAAGAATGATAGGTGCCCTTATAATGGCTCATTCAGATAATAACGGACTTGTGCTGCCACCTCGCCTCGCTCCAATCCAGGTTGTGATTATACCAATTTACAGGAATACAGAACAAATGGATACTATTTCTATTGTTGCAAAAAAGATAAAGGCTGATCTGGAGGCGAAAGGTATTTCAGTAAAATTTGACGACAGGGACAATAATAAGCCCGGGTGGAAATTTGCCGACTATGAACTCAAGGGAGTTCCTGTTCGCCTGGCTTTGGGACCAAGAGACATCGAAAATAATACTATTGAAGTTGCCCGCAGAGATACCCTCACTAAAGAGACTATTCCTATGGATAAACTTCTTACACATATCCCATTCCTTATGGAAGAGATTCAGAATAACATATACAAAAAAGCTTTCGAATTCAGAAAGGAAAACACTTTCAGTGTTGACAAATGGGATGACTTTATTAGAATCCTTGATAATCCTGGGGGATTTATACTTGCACATTGGGACGGGACTCCGGAAACTGAGGAAAAAATCAAGGATGAAACAAAAGCTACCATAAGGTGCATTCCGGTTGATTCGCCCGAAGAGGAAGGCAAATGTATCTATTCAGGCAAACCATCAAAAAGAAGGGTATTATTCGCAAGATCATACTAATCTGTTATGAATAATTATTAATTTAGAGCCTCTTAATATAAAATAATCCCTGCATGGCTGACCTGAATGAAAAAAAGCAATCTATTATAGGTACTCTGAAAGAGAAATCTGTTCTGAAACAGAAGGTTTATGACAATACCTTTGAATCTTTCTGCATTGTTAAAGATATTCTGAAGAATTTATCGAAAGAAGTAAATACTAACCTCGCTGGTGTTGATACAAGAATAAAACTGGAATATACCGATCGCAGTAATTTTGATGCACAGCTTAAGGTTGCGGGAGACATCCTTTTTTTCAGCATGCATTCAAACATTTTTCAGTTCGACAGGGAGCACCCCGCATGGAAAACTCCATATATACAGAAAAACAAGTATAATGCCTACTCCGGAATTATTAACATTTATAATTTTTTAGCTGACTCTTTTAAATATTCAAGGCTTGACGACCTTGGTTACCTGATTGCAAGGATCTTCATAAACCATGAGAAGCAATATCTTGTAGAGGGTAAAAGACAGATGGGAATGCTCTTCACAAATTACGGTAATGAAGAAATTAACAGGGAATCACTTCAGATCGTTATCTCAACAGCTATACAGTATTCTCTTGAATTTGACCTTCTTGTACCTCCATACGATTCAGTTAAGATCGCTACAGTTGGCCAGGCAGAATCTAAAATTCAGCATTCAAGGATAATCACCGGCAAACGTCTTGGATTCCAGTTTAACTCTGATGATGTTATGAACAACGATTCTCATGAAACCTGATGTATTACATCATTATAAAATACAGAAGATCTTTGCAGCCTTTGATTTTACTGGCACTTCTGTTATATAATTTTAATCCGGCTTACTCTCAGATTCAATCCCGAAAGGATTCTGTTTTATTATCAAAACCTGCTAAAATAATTAATTTCAATAATAATGGTACGTCGTTATTAAACGACTCTCTAACCCGAATCTCAGGTAATCTTATCAGGTCAGATTTCATTAAATATGAAAAACAGAGTATGTTTCTTGATTCTCTTAGGGAACACGCATCAAAATATCTCATTACCCGCAAATTATACGATTTTCTGATTGTATCAAATGAACCCACGTCTAAAAAAGAGATCGACGAATCAAGTGAACAGAATTATCTCAAATACTCAGGCAAAAAAATACGGAAGATCGATATCCAGCGTCTTAACGTATTCGGGTCCAATCTGAACTCTCCCCAGTCATTCAATCCAAATAAAACTGAAGATCTGCTTAATAAAACCCATCTGAATACGAATGAATTCATTATTCGTAAGAACCTGCTTTTCTCAGAAGGCGATACAATATCACCTCTGAACCTCAGCGATAATGAAAGGATACTTCGTCAACTTCCCTATATAGATGATTCAAGAATTATTGTAATACCTGTTTCTGATGAACTTGTTGATATTGTAGTTCTGACAAAAGATGTCTATTCCCTTGGGGCTTCCTTTGATTACAGCAGTATTAAAAAAGGAACAGCTTCTCTTTTTGATAAAAACCTCCTTGGTCTTGGACATGAGTTCAGGCTGGAAGTCCCTTTTGATGCGGATCTGCCAGACTCTCCGGGTTTCGGCATTAATTACAAAATGGATAATATCACCAAATCATTCATAAATCTGAATCTGTTTTTTTTTGACGGCCTCGGCAAAAAAACTTATGGATTCGGCCTTGAGCGAAACCTGATTAGTACGGCAACAAAGTATGCAGGGGGTATTTCAGTAAGGCAGATGTCAACAACTGAGGATCTGGATACTATTTCTTCACCCGAACCCCTGAAATATAACCTTCAGGATTACTGGCTAGCCCGATCTGTCCTTTTGAAAAAGGAGAGTGCTGCAAGGTTTATAATAGGTTTACGCTATACCAATAATAATGTATTTGACCACCCTTTCATCCTGCCTGATTCTTACTATCACCTTCAGAAATACAGAATATTCCTTGGTTCAGCTTCCTTGTCGGTAAGAAGATATTACAAAACCAATCTTATATATGCATACGGGAGAACGGAGGATATTCCTTACGGCGGACTACTGACTCTTACAGCAGGAAAAGAAATAAACGAATTTAAAAAGAGATTCTATTCTGGATTTAACCTCTCTGCCGGACACTCATATTCCAAAATTGGATATCTCTACTTATCAGTTGGTGCTTCAACCTTTTTTCACGATAATAGCACCGAACAGGGCACTTTGATTTTGAAGACCAACTATATTTCGAACCTCCTGTATCTTTCAAGATACAGTATTAGAAATTTTATCAGATTCGATTACACCCGGGGTTTTAACAGATATACTGATGAAAAACTTTTTTACAACAGAGATAATGGATTTTCAGGCTTCAGAAACGATACAGTCGGAGGAACCCAGAGATTATCCCTTAGTTTTGAATCAGTACTTTTCAGCCCCTCTGACTTTTATGGATTCCGGTTTGCATTTTTCACTTTTGCTGATCTTGGTTACCTTTTCGGATCAAATGAATTTGCAAAGGACGGAGATATTCTATCAAGTATTGGGATTGGAATCAGAATAAGAAATGATAACCTTGTGTTCAATACTTTTCAGATCAGGCTGGCTTTCTATCCAAACCTGCCATCGTATTCCAGCGTAAACTACTTCTCTGTTTCTGGAGAACCGCTCCTCAGGCCTGATGGTTTTGACCCTGGCCCCCCGACAGTTCTGACATACAGATAATTATATTAAATAAAATGCTGCAAGATTTTCTGAATTATATTAAAGATAATCATCTCATCAGAAAAGGTGAAAGAGTACTTCTGGCAGTGAGCGGGGGAATTGACTCAATGACAATGACTGACCTTTTTGTGATGGCAGGTATTGAAACGGGAATTGCACATTGTAATTTCTGTCTCAGGGGAACAGAATCTGACCTCGATGAAGAGTTGGTAAAAGAATACGCAGGATCACATAAAATTCCGTTTTATTCAGTGAGGTTTGAAACAAAAAAATATGCCCTGAAAAAAGGGATTTCAATACAGATGGCTGCCAGGGATCTTCGCTATGAATGGTTTGAAAAAATCAGAAAAGAAAAGGGTTTTGATTCAATAGCAGTTGCACATAACCTGAATGATAATATTGAAACTCTTCTGATTAACCTTACCAGGGGAACAGGAATTGCCGGGTTGACTGGAATGAAGGTTTCTGGCAACAAGATTATAAGACCTCTGCTTTTTGCAACCAGGCAAAATATTGAAGAGTACTGTAGCGAATGGAATATAAAATTCAGGGAGGATCAGTCCAATTCAGAAACTAAATATACAAGGAATAAGATAAGACATCTTATTTTACCTCTGCTTAAAGATATAAATCCATCAGTTGAGATAACCCTTAATGAGACTGTTGAACGGTTGAGTGGAATAAATGAAATAGTATCGGGTGTTATTGAAAAGATCAGGGGGAAATGCGCTGTCGAGGCTGATGATTATATTAGTTTCAGCATTCCTAAATTAAAGCCCTGGCTTAATAATAAGACTATCATATTTGAACTATTCAGGCCCTTCGGTGTTTCCGGCAGCAATCTGAAAGACCTTATTAAACTTACAGGCGGAAGAACTGGAGGGCAGTTGTTTACACATACTCACAGGTTAGTAAAGAACAGGAATGAAATCATAGTTACAGTTCTTCCAGAATCCCTAAACGAATTATATTTTGCCGGTTCCGTAAATGAACTGAAAAAGATTCCTGGGATCTTAAGTGTTCGGGTTGCAGATATAAAAAAGGGATTCCGTATTCCTCCCGGCGACGGTAATGCCTGCATTGATTTGGATATTGTTGCCTTCCCGGTAATCTTCAGAAAATGGAAGCCGGGAGACTTTTTTTATCCTTTCGGGATGAAACAGAAAAAGAAACTCAGCGATTACTTTACCGACAGGAAGTTTTCACTACCTGATAAGGAAAAAACACTTATATTGGAGTCGGAAGGAAAGATAGTCTGGATCGTTGGGGAAAGGATTGATAACCGGTTCAGGATAACTGAGTCGACAAGGAAGGCGTTGATAATAAAGGGCGTAAAGGCGTAAGGGCGTAAAGGCGTAAGGGCGTAAAGGCGTAAGGGCGTAAAGGCGTAAGGGCGTAAAGGCGCAAGGGCGCAAGGGCGCAAAGACTATATGCTTCTTACATTATTGATGCCTCTGTCGACAAGTTTCAGATCTGCTAGTGCGATGGCTGCTGCGGCTTCAACTATGACGGGCATTCTCAGGGCAATACAGGTATCATGACGTCCTTCAACTTTAAATGTCTGCATTTTCTTCGTGGCAAAATTAAAAGTTGTCTGTTCAGTACCGGTTGAGGATGTTGGTTTAACAACAACCCTGAAAATGATATCGTTGCCATTTGTTATACCCCCGTTAATTCCTCCTGAATTATTTGTTGAAGTTCTTCCGTTTTCATCTATGAAAGGATCGTTATGTCCGGATCCTCTCATTGCAGAAGAGGCAAAACCTGAACCAAATTCTATCCCCTTAATGGCTGGAATGGAAAAGACCAGGTGACTGATTGCCGATTCTGTGCTATTAAAAAAAGGTTCTCCCACGGCCACCGGAGGATTCTTCACAATGCATTCAATAATTCCACCTATTGAGTCATTCTCTGCAATTGCTTTGTTCAGAGCACTTTCAATATCACTGGAGCCACCGGCAGAGATCAGCCTGGCAGATATTTCCGAACCTGTCAGAATTTTTTTTGCAATAACACCGGCAACTACAATACCCCACGTTATTCTGCCTGAGAAATGTCCTCCTCCCCTGGGATCTGTAAATCCTGTATATTTTACTCTCGCAACAAAGTCTGCATGCCCTGGGCGAGGGATAATTTTGAACTCATCGTAATCCGATGATCTTTTGTCTTTATTTCTGGTAATTACTGTAATAGGAGCTCCAGTGCTTAGTCCCTCATAAATTCCGCTTATAATTTCGGGAATATCAGCCTCCTGACGGCTTGTCGTTCCTTTTGAGCCGCTCTGCCTTCTGGTAAGATCATGAATAAAATCATCGGGGGTTATTGATAAACCAGGAGGACATCCATCAATAACAGTACCAATAGCAGTACCGTGCGATTCCCCGAATATTGTCACTCTGAATATTGTGCCGAAAGAGTTCATAATTTTCTTATTTAACTGTTTTAAATTCCCTGTAGAAATCGATCACTTCTCCTACCGGGATCTTCCTTACTAATGTTTTGCCTATACCCTCAATAAATACAAAATGTATATCTTCTCCTGCCTTTTTCTTATCATGAAGGATAAGTTTCTTTACCTCTTCAACCGGAATATCATGATAAGTCAGAAGATCATATTTTTTAAGGAGGTTAATAATCCTCTCCATTTCATTTTTACTGATATAACTTTTTCTATATGAAAATAATGTTGCCAATTCCATACCTGAAGCAACAGCAAAACCATGTTTCACAGACTGATACAACTCCACAGCATGGCCAAAAGTATGTCCGAAATTCAGAATGCGCCTTTTACCAGTCTCTTTTTCATCTTCTGATACAACTGATGCTTTGAACCTGACAGACCGAGCTACCAGATCTGTGAGTAGTTCCCTTTCTCTTTTCATTACATCAGTATCTCTTTCTTCAAGCAAATCAAAAATCGATTGGTCTCCGATAATTCCGGTCTTAATTAGTTCTGCAAGGCCAGATAAGTATTCATCTTGTGGAAGGGTACGCAGCATTGAGGTATCGCATATCACAAATTCCGGCTGTCTGAAATTTCCAAGTACATTCTTGACTACACCCAGGTTAACACCATTTTTACCTCCCGTACTTGCATCAACCTGCGAAAGAAGTGTTGTAGATACATATCCGACACGTATCCCTCTCATATATATTGAAGCAAGGAATCCGGCAACATCCGAAACTACTCCTCCCCCAATTGCAAGTATAAATCCCGACCGGTCGATTCCCATATCCAGGAGTTTCCGGGCGAGTTTTTCAACTATTTTCATCTGTTTGCTCTCTTCTCCTGGTTTAATTTTAATCACGGGAAAAGCAGGAAATAGTTTACCATAAATCCTATTTACATTCGTATCCGTGATTATAACAACACCAGTTTCAGGGAGAAGCTTTACAACTGCTTCCCAGCGGGCTCCCACCATTATTCCGGAAACCGAATCATCCGTCGTTAATAAAATTTTTTCCAAATCGGGCATTTTATTGATTGCTAAAGTTAAAGAATCCCTTCCGGAAATAGCATTGTTAGAGTCGATTTTGAGTCAAAGATTTATTTTTCGCTTAACTCCAGCCATCTCAATTCTTTGTGATCAAGGATTTCTACAATCCTGCCATGTCTGACTGAGTATTCATAAAGCTCATCAGAATTGAGAGTCCCATCGCTAATTTTTTCTTCAATAAGTATTTTCTCTGATTCAATTATTTCAATCTCCCTGGCAAGTGTTTCAAATTCTTTTTTCTCCTTAAAAGATAATCCAGGCTTCTTCTCTTTTATAACCTCTGTCTCCTTAGATGATGCTGAACTTTTTGCCTTGATTGTCCTTTTTATTTCTGATTCTCTTTCATCATCACTCTGTTTGTCTCTGAATTGTGTGTAATTCCCTGGAAAATCTTTAATAATGCCATCACCCTTGTATTCAAATATATGATCCACGACCTTATCCATAAAATATCTGTCGTGTGATACCACAATAACACACCCCTGGAACCCTGCAAGATAATCTTCAAGCACATTTAGAGTCAGAATATCAAGGTCGTTGGTCGGCTCATCAAGGATAAGGAAATTTGGATTCCTCATCAGAACAGTCAGCAGGTATAATCTTCTTTTCTCTCCCCCCGACAATTTCTTAATGAGAGTATAATGTTTTTGCGGGGGAAAGAGGAAATAATTCATAAACTGAGTGATTGACAGCACAGTACCATCTCTTACAATCACCCTTTCCGAAATATTTTTCACTGCTTCGATCACAGTCATTTCATCGTCAAATTCTATTCCCTGCTGCCTGTAATATCCAAAAACAACTGTTTCTCCAATATCTATTGTCCCGCTATCCGGATTGTCAAATCCTGTAATGATATTAAGCAGTGTCGTTTTACCTGTCCCATTGCGTCCGACCAATCCTGCTTTTTCAAACCTATTGAAAGTGTATGAAAAATCTTTAAGGAGAATCTTGTCGTTATAAGATTTATTTAAATTCTTTAACACAAGAATCTTCTTGCCCAATCTGGCTGCATTTACATTTATATTAATGGATCTATCCTCCTGACGGTTTGAAGCTTTTTCTTTAAGATCGTAAAATGATTCAATTCTTGATTTGGCTTTATGGCGTCTCGCTTTTGGCATCCTCCTCATCCAGTCAAGTTCGCTTTTAAAAAGGTTTTTTGCTTTTTCAGTGTTTGACTGTTCAGCAGACTCCCTTAATTGCTTTTTTTCAAGAAAATACTCATAATTCCCTTCATATCTGATCAGTTCATTATCTGACAACTCGAGAATGACGTTACAGACTCTGTCGAGAAAATAACGATCGTGAGTCACCATGACAAGCGTTTTTCCTGACTTTATCAGATATTCCTCAAGCCATTCAATCATATCAAGGTCGAGATGGTTTGTAGGTTCGTCAAGTATAAGCAGATCGGCTTCTTCAACAAGCACTTTTGCCAGCGCCACTCTTTTTTTCTGGCCCCCTGAAAGAGTTCCTATTATTGCGTTAAGATCTGTAAGTTTTAACTGCGAAAGGATCTGTTTTACTGTTACTTCATAATCCCAGGCTTTGAGGTCATCCATTCTTTGCACCAACGACTGCAAACGCTTTTCATCACCTTCCAGGAGAGATTCCTCATAGTCCCTTATGGTTTCAGTAAGTTCACTGCCAGTACAAAATAATTCATCGATTATTTTATTTGACTCATTCAGCAAAGGAGTTTGTTGCAGATAAGAAATTTTCAAGCCTCTTTTCAGGCTTATTGATCCACCGTCAGGATTTTCTTTTCCTGAAAGAATATCAAGTAAGGAAGACTTGCCAGCACCGTTTACCGCAAGGATGGCAATCTTATCGTCTTTATTTATGTTAAGAAAAATATTTTCAAAAAGCAGATTATCTCCTATCCTTCTCACAATATTCTCTGCCTGCAGGTAACTTACCATAACTCATCAATATTGTGCAAAGATAAAAATCGTTACCTTACCTGCCCTACGTTAAGTCAATTACAATGACAATAAAGGAAAGATACAGGCTTGTAACAGAATATTTCAGAATTAATATGCCTGTTGCAGAAACAGAGCTGGTTTATAAAGATCCTTTTGAACTCATTGTAGCTGTAATACTTTCTGCTCAATGCACTGATAAACGCGTTAATCTGATAACCCCGGCACTGATGAAAAGTTATCCTGACGCAATTACAATGTCACAAGCTGAGCCTTCAGAAATACTGGAATTCATTAAGTCATGTTCATATCCAAATAACAAAGCCAGGCATCTTTCAGGTATGTCAAAGATGCTTACTGAAGAGTTTGGCGGAATTGTTCCTTCAGATCCACAAATTCTTCAGAAACTGCCAGGTGTTGGAAGAAAGACTGCGAATGTAATTGCATCTGTTATCTTCAGGAAACCTGTGATGGCTGTAGATACTCATGTATTCAGGGTTTCAGCAAGAATAGGGCTGACAGTTAATGCAAAAAATCCTTTAAGCGCTGAAAAGCAATTGACTAAATACATACCATCGGAGCTTATGCATCAGGCTCATCACTGGCTTATATTGCACGGAAGGTATGTATGTAAATCACGAAATCCTCAATGTAACAAATGCGGACTGACTAAATTCTGTAAATTTTATGCTAAAAACCATAAGAAGAAATAATTTCATTCCCTGGTCTCTATAATTGCATTAAAGTTTAACAGAACAATATCAATATTTGTTATTTTTAAACCAAAATTTAAAGACTTTTCTGATGAATTATAAAGAGAGATACGAGGAATCAGAGGAAAAAATTAAGAGTCTTGAAAAAGAGCTCAAGAAATTGAGGACTTCAAAAGAAGGCAGAAATGGAACGAGCCATGAAATGATGTCAAGGGCTTTTCACAATGTTTCCCAGATGTTAGCCCTGACAAAACTTGATTCAGGCCAATTTGTTGATGTAAATGAATCTTTTCTTGAAGTTCTCGGATACAGCAAAGAGGAAATTATCGGGAAAACATCTGACGATATCGGTCTCTTTACTGATATGGAGGAGAGTAATAAGTATATAAAACTCCTCTCAAAACTGAAAAAAATCAAAGATTTTATTATAACCCTGAATACAAAAAAAGGGGAGTCAAAATCATTCCTCTTCTCTGCAGAAACTATCCTACTTGATGAGGATATGTACCTGATGACAATTTTCAATCAGATAAACTCACAGAAGGATGCCAGAATAAGAGAGAGCAAAGGCTCGGTCCTCGAAGAGATATTCAATACTATCAGCAGCTATCTGGCCTTGTTTTGTATTGGGGAAGATGGCAGATTTTATACTGTAGATTTAAATAGAAAAGTTGAAGAGGTTGAGTTCATCGATAAGAATGAAGTAATTGGAAAATGTATAAACGATACTAAACTATCTCAAAGAAAAAAACTTATTGAACTTCTGAACCACATCAGAATAACCGGACAAGCCCATAAATTAGCTGCCTCCGAAACTGGTGATGATTCTGAAGGATTCTATATGGGGTTTATTCTAACCTCTGGAAATATGATCATAACTTGGGAACCCGGGATTCAGCAGAAGAATAAGGAAGATATCAATATTCAATCAGTTGTATTCGAAAATTTGGCTGATATGCTTCCTGAAATGGTTTATGAGGTTAACATTGAAGGAAGGATTCAGTATGCAAACAATCAGGGACTGGACTTTTTCGGATACACAAAGGAAGACCTTAATGAAGGTCTGCTGATCTCTGATATTTTCCCGGAAAGTTACAAGCAGATGATTAATAATCTTGCTGCATTAAAATACCCTGGAGAAATATCCAGCAATGAATATTTCGGAAGAAAAAAAGATGGGACACTTATCCCGGTTGTAACCCATTCATTCGGAACTTTTCATGAGGGAAAGATCATTGGCTACAGGGGAACCGTGACAGATATCAGTAAACAAAAAAAATATGAAGAGCAGATAGAGAGAGAAAAAGCCTATCTCGAACACCTGATTGATTCGACGCCTGAAGCTATAGCAATAACCGACCAGCCCGGAAAAATAACCATGGTTAATAAGGAGTTTACAGATCTTTTCGGATATACATCCGATGAAGCTGTGGACAAGTATATCGATGACCTGGTTGTCCCGGAAGAATTTAAGGAAGAAGCCGTTTCAATTGAAACTCTTGCTAATCAGCATCAAAGGGTAGTAAGGCAAACTGTTAGAAAAGATAAGAATGGCAAGAGAATACAAGTTTCACTTGTAGCAACCTCAATTGTTGTTAATAATGAAACAGTTGCCTTTCTTGGCATTTACAGGGACATAACAACTGAAAGAAAAAACCAGCTACTGAGGAGATC
>Ga0209575_10000710_pt1 | contig 17108 bp, 13 predicted proteins | sample Medcelwee11metaG_FD_187172 | JGI IMG/M metagenome (GOLD analysis project Ga0209575, IMG submission 187172) | Freshwater pond sediment microbial communities from the University of Edinburgh, under environmental carbon perturbations - Medium... | ecosystem: Environmental > Aquatic > Freshwater >...
AAACATGGGTAAGAAAAAATTTTGCATTTATTAAAATATTCGATGAAGCCACTCAGATATTCAGAGATTGTTTGTCAGGTGAATACTTTAAATTTGATAAAATTAGAAGTTACGTTACCTTATAAATTATATAATTTAGCTATATAAGGATGTGCCGGGACGGTGGGAACGAGAAAAAAATATCGTACATACCAAAGTTTTTTGGCTTCGTTTTGCGCTGGAAGCCTTCGAGTTTTGGGCGGATGGCTTCAAATTGTTCGCGAGTAATGTCGCTTGGGTAAACGGCTCTCATGATGTAGACTCTCCATAAGTTATATCTAAACTGCTCACAATATGAATCATTAAATCACGTATTTAATGGGTGTAACCGACGATAAAAGTTCATGTTGTAGATGGTTTTGGTGTATATAAATTGCGGTATAAAGAAAGATTATGACCAGGCTCTTAACCATTCCACCTCACAAATAAGGATAATACGATGCACCTACAATCCATGAGTCTGTACCTTACCGCCGCCCTCGGTCTGGGCCTAGCACTGCCGTCCGTTACTTACGCGGCTCTCACCGAAGACCCGGCCCAACAAGCCTGTGAAAGAGTCCCTTACTCGCCGGTGAGCATACCCGCGAGTTTAAGCACGGACGAAATCGCCGCACTGAGCAAGATGCGTGAAGAAGAAAAACTGGCCCGCGATATCTACAAAGTGCTCCAGGCCAAGTGGAACTTGCCACAAATGGACGCCATCATAGCTTCCGAGCAAAAACACATGGACCGCGTGAAAGTGTTCCTGGACGCTTACGGCTTGCCCGATTCCGCAATCGCGGGTGAAGTGGATGCCCAGTTCAACAACACCGTCCTGCAAGCACTGTATGCCCAACTGACCCAGCGCGGCCTGGCTTCTAAACTGGACGCGCTCCAGACCGCCGCTTACGTGGAAGAACTCGACATTAAAGACCTGCAAGACAGCATGGTCACCACCCAAAATCCCGACATGCGGATATTGTACAGCACCCTGGTCGAGGCCTCGTTCCGTCACCTGAAAGCCTTTACCACCCAGATCAAAAACATGGGGCAGAGCTACAGCGCCCAGGTCTTGTCGCAACAGGAAGTTCAGACCATACTGGCCCTGACCACTCCGCCACCGGTATTGCCTGCCACCAGCATCAATCTGCAAACCGGCCAACCCCAGACCACCACCGCCTGCATCAACCAAGCAGTCTCCGCCAGCACCGGCAAAAGCGGTAACGGTCTCAGCTTCAGCGCCAGCGACGACCTCCAACTGAGCATCAGCTTAGCCCCGGAAACCAATCACGTAGGCCAAACGGGCGACATCGTAAACGTGGTCAGCTACGCGCCCAGCACTGGTGGCCCCAGCGTGATGGGGATGCGTAACCCGCAAGGCACATGGGAACTGTGGGATGGCAATCCCGCGCACCTGATTGCCAGCACCGTGCGCAGCTCGTTACGCGCCCAGGAAGTTCAGTTCATTTACCAAGGCGCACTGCCCCTCCCCGGCGCGTTTATGGTTTTCACGGGCTACCGGATACAAGACGGCAGCTTGGTGTTCAACGCCAACCCGCTGACCTTTAGCATCCGGTAACGTTTCTTAGTGTTCCCACGCGGCGAGACTGCAAAAGAACCTCAATCATGATTAAAAAATTACCAGGATTAACAAGGCGTTACTCATCTTGAAAATCCTAAAATTCGGTAAATCCTGATTCAGGTAATGGGTTCTTTTATAATCTCGGCGCGTGGGGACACGAAAATAGCCATGCTCTCAAGACCAGAGCGAGATTGTCCTGCGCGGTGAGCGGGGATTCTTTGATAACCCCGGCTTTTTTGATGCACACATGCAGATCGGGAAAGGGACGTTCGCGCCGTGTCAGACTTTTTTTAATTTCAAAGCAACGCCTTACATGGCTTTCCTTGACCACGATCCCAAGTTTATCGCTATAATGTGCGCGTGGAAAGCTTGCCGTGTAAGCGGTGAGCGCGATTTTCACAACGAGTAGTGTTTATTTGGAGAGACTTTATGAATAAATTAGTTGGTGGTGTATTAGGTGCTGTATTGTTCTGCTTGGCTGGCGTTGCAGTTGCCGGAACTTTTACCTTGCCCGCAAAAGCCCCGGTATTGTCGATCACCTTCCCTGACGCCTGGAAAACTGAAATCGACGCAGACGGTGCCCTGACCGGTAAGACTGACGACGAAGAAATCGAAATCAATCTGTGGGCATTGGACGCCAAGGAAGTCGAGAAAGACCCTAAAGCCGCCCTCAAAGCCGCTGCGGCTGAGATCAACGGCTACATTGATCAATGGGTCACTGAGTTCAAACCTGAAGCGCCTGTCGAATCCGAGCATAACGGCATTCAGTCCGTGGACATTATGGGTTTTGCCAAAGATAAAGAAGAAGGCAAAGATGTGTTGGTCAGTGTTAGCTTTTTTACACCTGACAACAAGACTATTTTTGCCATGATGTTTTGGGGCTATGAAGAAGGCTTGAAAAAGTATTTGCCAGACATTGCAACGGTTGCCGATTCCATCAAAAAGCCTTAATTGATGCGCATTGGTAGCTAGACTGGGGTAGGTCGCAACTGGCCTGCCCCACAGCAAGAAACAGGATTTCATTATGAAATCCGGTTTCTTGGTTTTAAGGCCGACGCAATGATTAGAAGAAAGCATACCCGCCGAAGCGGGTATGCAGATAGCGGTTATGGCTTAGGCGGCGGCATTTCGCTCGTTTCCAAGTCACACTTGGGAACCTGGAGTGTGGCACAAGCAGGCCAAGTCTACGATTTGATACTCCGAGTGGGGACTATTCCCATTCAATCGTGGCGGGTGGTTTCCCGGAAATATCGTAGGCGACTCGCGACACGCCTTTGACTTCGTTGATGATGCGATTAGACAGCAATTCCAGCAGTTCGTAGGGGAGACGTGCCCAGCGGGCGGTCATGAAATCCACGGTTTCCACGGCGCGCAGTGCCAGCACGTAGTCGTAATGGCGGGCATCGCCAGTGACGCCGACCGATTTAACCGGCAAGAAGACTGCGAAGGCTTGGCTCACGCGGTCGTACCAGCCGTGACGGTGCAGTTCTTCGATAAAAATCGCATCGGCTTGGCGCAGAATGTCGGCGTAGTCTTTGTTCACCGCGCCGAGGATGCGCACGCCAAGGCCCGGCCCTGGAAACGGGTGGCGGTATACCATGTCGCTGGGTAAACCCAGTTCCACGCCGAGTTTGCGCACTTCGTCTTTGAATAATTCGCGTAGCGGTTCAACCAGTTTGAGTTTCATGAACTCAGGCAGGCCGCCGACGTTATGATGCGATTTGATCACATGGGCTTTGCCTGATTTGGCTCCGGCGGATTCGATCACGTCTGGGTAAATCGTGCCTTGGGCCAGCCATTGGGCGTTTTTCAGTTTGGCGGCTTCTTCTTCAAACACTTCAATGAATAGGTTGCCGATGATCTTGCGCTTGCGTTCTGGGTCGTCCACGCCTGCCAGGGCGTCGAGAAAACGCGCTTCGGCGTTGACGTGTATCACTTTAACGCCCATGTGTTGGGCAAAGGTGGCCATCACTTGTTCGGCTTCGTGCAGGCGCAGCAAGCCGTTATCGACGAACACGCAGGTGAGTTGTTCGCCAATAGCGCGGTGCAGTAAGGCGGCGACCACTGAGGAATCCACGCCGCCGGACAGGCCCAGTAGCACTTCGTCGTCACCGACTTGAGCGCGGATCGCAGCGATGCTGTCTTCGATGATGTTGGCGGGTGTCCACAGCGCTTCACAGCCGCAGATGTCATGCACGAAGCGGTTGAGGATGCGCCCCCCTTGCGGGGTGTGGGTGACTTCGGGATGGAATTGTAGGCCGTAAAAACGGCGGGTTTCGTCGGCCATACCGGCAATGGGGGCGTTGTCGGTTTCGGCGATGGCGCTGAAGCCGGGCGGCAGGGTTTCGACATGATCGCCGTGGCTCATCCACACGTCGAGTAGGCCAAAACCGGCGGCGTTGACGTGATCTTCAATGGCTTGCAGCAAGGCGGAGTGACCACGGGCGCGGACTTGGGCGTAGCCATATTCGCGTTTTCTGGCCGCGCCCACCGTGCCGCCGAGTTGGGCGGCCATGGTTTGCATCCCGTAGCAAATGCCTAACACCGGCACGCCCAGTTCAAAAACTACTTGGGGGGCGCGGACTTGGGTGGCAATGCCCACTGATTCGGGACTGCCGGATAAAATAATCCCCTGCGGGGCAAAGGCTTGAATAGTCGCGGTGGGCATGTCATAGGCGTGAATTTCGCAGTAGACCCCGGCTTCGCGGACACGCCGACCGATCAGTTGGGTGTATTGGGAACCAAAATCTAAAATGAGTACACGTTGGGCATGGATGTTTTTCATGGCGGGTCTGTAGGCAAAAGTGAAAAGATGTGCGAATCTGGCGTGTCTGAAACGGCACGCAGGCACCTGAAAATCTGAGCTATTGTAACAGGTCTGACCCGCTGATGTGGACTCGGGCTGGCTCAGATAACTTAACCTGCCGGGGCAGTTCGTGGCATGATAACTGGCACGGTGTCTGTGGTGTTGAACAGCCAATCCAGGGTTCTCTCTCGCGCTGGGGTGGGCAGAAAAAGGGTAGTGATAATGACGCTAAAACAGAAGATTTTTATTCCTATTATCGGGGTGTTACTGGGGTTGGGAACCTTGGGATATTGGCTGACTCTGGCTGAGTTAGAGGATTTGAAAACCACGGTTTATGGGGCAGCGGTGCGTAATAAGCAGGCAGAAGTGCAAGCCGCCTTGAATTTAGCCAGTCAACAAGCCCTGAGCCAGGCCGCGTTGTTTACCCGTCTACCCACCGTGCAAGCCGCGTATACCCTGGCGAACAGCGGTAATCTCGACGATGAAGCCGACGCCAAGGGTCAGCAAGCGCGAGAAGCTTTGCGCAATGCCTTGCAAAGCACGACGGCGGGCTACCGTAGTCTCTTCCCAAATGAAGAATTGAAGTTGCATTTTCATTTGCACAATGCGCGTAGCCTGTTGCGCCTGTGGTTGCCCAAGCAAACGCGGCGCAATGGCGTCTGGCAGGATGTTTCTGACGATTTATCCAGTTTTCGCCCGTTGGTGGTGGAGGTCAACCGCACTCACCAAGCTCGCCACGGCATCGAATTGGGGCGTGAAGGTTTTATGATACGCGGCGTGGCCCCGATACAAGGCGATGACGGCAAGACTCTGGGCACAGTCGAAGCCTTGAGTAGTTTCGAGAAAGTGTTAGACCAGCTCAGCCAGCCTCGCAGTACCGATACGACTGGGCAGCAAGGCTTGTTTTTATATATGTACAGCAGTCACTTAGCGGTGACTACGCAACTGCAAGACACGCAACGTTATCCGGTGCTGGCCGAACGTTATGTCAGCGTACACGCCGCCGGCAACCATGACAGTCAAACGCTGATCGACGCCGATTTGTTGGATCGAGGGCGCGAACAAGCCTTTGTGTGGCGACAAGGAGACATCGGGCTGGGGGTGTTTCCGATCCACGATTATCAAGGCAGCGCACTGGGTGTGATCGCCTATACCTTTGAAATCAAAACGGAAGAACGCCTGATGCAACAGGTGGCCTTAACCCTGTTTGGGATTTTGGTCACGCTGCTGATTTTGCTGAGCGCCTTAGTGTTTTTAATCACCGCCCATGCGATTATTCGTCCGATTAATCGCATTATTCAGTTTTCTGAACGGGTAAAAAGTGGCGATACCCAAATCACGCTGGCCCTGGATGGCACTGACGAAATCGCCCAACTGGGCACCGCCATCAATCACTTGGTGTTACAACAGCGCCAAGTGTTAAGTCAAATTCACCGCGCCGGGGTGCAGGTCACTTCTTCCGCCACCCAACTGGCGGCTTCCGCTAAACAACACCGCGCCACCATGCTGACGCAAGTGGATTCTACTCAGCAAGTGCTGGCGTCGGTGGCGAGTATCAGCGCGATCAGTGGTCAATTGGTACACACCATGGAAGAAGTGGCACTGATGTCGGCAGAAACCAGCGAGTTTGCCAGCAGCGGTCAACAAGACTTGTCCAGCATGAAAACCGCGATGATCCACATGGAAGACGCCTCTAAGTCGATTTCTAGCCGTCTGGAGGCGATTAATGCGAAAACCCGCAATATCACCAGTGTGGTGGTGACGATCACCAAAGTCGCCGAGCAAACCAATTTATTGTCGCTGAACGCCGCCATTGAAGCCGAGAAAGCCGGTGAATATGGTCAGGGCTTTAACGTCGTGGCCCGCGAAATTCGCCGCCTCGCCGATCAAACCGCAGTGGCTACGCTGGACATCGAACGGATGGTGAAGGAAATGCAGAGCGCGGTGTCGGCGGGCGTGGCTGAAATGGATCGCTTTATTAACGTGGTGCGCCACGGTGCCGAGGATGTGGGTAATATCGGCAAACAACTCAGCCGAATTATTGCGCAAGTGCAAGCCCTGTCGCCGCGTTTTGGGGAAGTGAAAACCGCGATGGCCCAGCAATCGCTCAACGCGCAAAAGATTAACCAAGAAATGACCGAGTTTGGGGACAGTGTGACCCAAACCGCCGCCGCCTTAGATGAATCTTTTCAAGCCATTGAACAATTAAATCAAGCGGTGCGCGAGATGCAATCAGAAGTCGAACGTTTTCGCGAAGCCACCGTCACCAATCAATCCAAAAGAGTCATCACCTATCGGGGTCACTCTTGGGTGGAAAATGAGTTGTGAATAAAAAACCTGGCGGGTTTATCAAACCGGCCAGGTTTTTTCCTGTCAGCTTCCCGCTCAAACCAGCGACGGCGGTTTGGATTGTCTGCGATAACGCAGCCCCAACAGCAACGCCAGCAGCAATGCATAGAGCAGCGGATCGCGAATATCCAGCTTGACCGACCACCAAAAATGCAAGATCACACCGATGGCAATCGGATAAACCAGGCGATGCAAGCGTTGCCAAGTTTGCCCGCCCAAGTAGCGAATCATCGCGTTGTTTGAAGTGAGCGCCAACGGCAACAGGCCGATAAAGCTGAGAAAACCGACAGTGATGTAAGGACGTTCCAACACGTCGTGCCACATGCCGCCCAGCTCGAAATCATGCTCAAAAATCACCCAAGTGGTCACATGTAACAGCGCGTAAAAAAACGCAAACAGTCCTAACAGGCGGCGCAGACTAATCAGTGCGTGCCAGGCGGTCAATTTGCGTAAAGGCGTCACACACAGTGTCAGCAGCAGTAGCCGCAACGCCCAAATGCCGGTTTGCTGGGTCAGGGTTTTAAGCGGATCGGGATAGAAATCTTGTTGCAAGCCATATGACAGCCACAAAAAGGGCAGCAAACAGAGGATAAACAGCAGTGGTTTGATCTGCTGCTTGGTTTGTAAGGGGCTGGGCAGTTTCAAAAAAAAGTCCTCAAGTCCATGCCGGTGTAAAGTCCAGCCACTTCAGCGGCATAGCCATTAAAAGGCAACGTTTCGCGCTTGAAAAAATCCCCGATCCGGCGTTCCTTGGCCTGACTCCAGCGCGGATGATCGACGGCTGGGTTCACATTGGCATAAAAACCATATTCATTGGGGGCGGATTTATTCCAAGAAGTCGGCGGTTGTTGGGCGCTGAGGTGAATTTTGACCAGGGATTTGATGCTTTTAAAACCGTATTTCCAGGGCACGACTAAGCGGATGGGCGCGCCGTTTTGATTCGGCAACACCTTGCCATACAGCCCCACGGCCAAGAGGGTCAACGGGTGTAACGCCTCGTCCAGACGCAAACCCTCGACATAGGGCCAATCCAATGAAAAACCGTCGCGCTGACCCGGCATTTGCGCCGGATCGTGCAGGGTTTCAAACGCCACATAGCGCGCCTTGGCGGTGGGTTGAAAACGTTTCAGCAAATCGGCCAGTGGAAAGCCAACCCAGGGAATCACCATCGACCAGCCTTCCACACAACGCAGGCGGTAAATCCGTTCTTCCAGCGCATGTGGGCGCAAAATGTCTTCTAGGGTGTAGGTGCCGGGTTTGGCGACTTCACCGCTGATGGTCAGTGACCAAGGATTGGTGACTAGGTTTTTAGCGGCATAGGCAGGATCGGATTTGTCTGTGCCAAATTCATAAAAGTTATTGTAACGGCTGACTTTTTCATAAGGGGTCAGCGGGTCTTGGCTGCTGTGAACGGACTTGCCTAAGTCAGCAAAAGCGGCACCAGCAGGCGGTAATTCAGCAGCTAACAGCCCCGGTGCCAAGCTCAAAGCCGCCAACCCCAGGCTCGTCTCAATGCTGTGACGCAAAAAACGGCGGCGTTCCTGGTAGAGCTGTTCCGGGGTGATTTCGCTGGACGGAATCGACGGGATGGTAAACTTGCGCATGGCTAGTCCCTCTGGGATTTAAGTTTTAGACCGAAGATTAAGGTACAGTAATGTCGTTTGTCCGCAAACCCCAGGCCCTGGCTTCTGGTTTTACGCTGTTGGAATTATTAGTCGCCTTGACGATTTTTGCGATTGTGGCGGTGCTGGCCTATGGTGGCCTGAATAACATACTCAAAGCCGACATCCAGTTGCGCACACAAAACGCCCGACTGGCGGCAGTGCAGTGGGTATTTAGTCAAATGTCACAGGATTTTAGCCAGCAACTGGGGCGCGAAGCCCGCGATGAATTTGGCGACCGCTTGCCTGCCTTACAGGGCAGTCACGACCAAGTGCAGTTCAGCCGCGCTGGCTGGGCCAATCCTTTGCAACAACCACGCAGCCAACTACAGCGCGTGGAATGGACGCTGGCACGGCAGCAATTGACCAGAGCCTATTGGCTGTCTGTGGATCGAGCCAGGGACACGCTGCCACAACGCACGGTGTTGTTAGAACCGGTGACGGCATTGCGGCTGCGCTATCTCGATAACCGTCAACAATGGCATGAAGTGTGGCCGCCGCTCAGCGTTTTGAACACCACAACACAGGAGTTGCCGCCCAGTCTGGCAGGCGTGGAAGTGGTGCTGGATTTGCCGGATTGGGGGCCGCTGCGACGGATTTTTGAAGTGCCATTAAACGCGCTGCCGCCCACTCCAGACGCTGAAGCCGACCAGCCAGCCACCGCCACCGACACGACTCCCCAGACTGCTTCAGAGTCACCGCCGATCCGGCCCATCACCGAGATTACCCCCATCACCGGGATAGACCGCTGAAAAATCAGGATTTTTTCAAGCCAAACGCATCGACAAATCGACCGCCCGCACATCCTTGGTCAGCGCGCCGATGGAAATATAATCCACGCCAGTCTCTGCGACACGCCGCAAAGTGTCCTGGGTAATACCACCGGACGCCTCCAATTTGGCACGGCCTTGCGTGCGCGCCACTGCCGCTTGCAAACCCGCCAAGTCGAAATTATCCAGCAGCACGGATTCGACCCCCACTGCCAGCGCTTCATCCAGTTCTGCCAGCGTTTCCACCTCGACTTCCACCGCTTTGCCAGGCACCAGTACCCGTGCTGCCCGCACCGCAGCGGTGATCGAACCCGCCGCCGCGATGTGATTTTCCTTAATCAAAAAAGCATCATACAAACCCAGCCGGTGATTCTGGCCGCCGCCGCACAACACCGCATATTTCTGCGCCAACCGCAAACCCGGCAGGGTTTTACGGGTATCCAATAAGGTGACGCCGGTGCCCGCTACTAGATTCACATAATGCCGCACGCCAGTCGCCGTGCCAGACAAAGTTTGTAGAAAATTCAAGGCACAACGCTCTCCCGTCAACAAGGCCCGAGCCGGGCCGTGCAAACGGCACAAACGCTGATCTGGCGCGACCGCCGCACCATCCTGCACTTCCCAAGTCACCTGTACTTGGGGGTCTAGCTGCCGAAATGCCTCATCAAACCACGCTGTGCCACACAGCACTGCTGCCTCACGGCAAATGACCCAGCCTTGCGCCTGTTGCTCAGCGGGCAATAATTGAGCGGTGATGTCGCCTTCACCCACATCTTCCGCCAAGGCGCGGCGCACTGTGTCAGCGATATCAGGGGGTAACGGGTAAGTCATAGTGATTCATCCAACAGTGGAGATAATGCGGTTTGGGTAAAAATGAATGGAGTGAGTCGGAGATTATAAACGCTCAATTTCCTCTATACGCAAGCCAGTTGATTCGGCAATCAATGCCACAGCAATGCCCGCTTTTTTAAAATTTCTAGCGGTTTGTAAAAGTGCTTCTGTGCGACCTTCCTGTCGCCCTTCCAATCTGCCTTCCTGTCGGCCTTCTACCAATCCTTCTGCTTTTCCTTCATCAAAAGCCGTGTCTATGGTGTTTTTTAAGTCACGATAAATTTTCAAGCTGTGTTCATAGTGGCCATATTCTTCTTCAGAATAGTTGGCAATTTCTGCTTGTTCAAATAACTTGTCAAATATTTTCTCTTGGAGTTTTGCGGGCCTTTTGGTGAGGTCTTCCAAGTTTTTAATCACATAGAGCCATTTTTCAAAATGGCTGCTTAGCTGTTCCTCGGTTTTGTTGAACTTTGGCATTTCCAGATAAATATAGGTCAATTTATCAAAAAACACCTTCTGGGTGCTTTTATCAAACAATTGTACTTCATGATGAAAAACTTCGTTATCATCCTTGTCTTCATCAAATACAAAGTCCAGTATGCCGATGGTGTATACCGCATTCAGCTTAAAATCCCAGCCGCCTCTTTCTGCTTGTTGTTGAATTGGAAAAGTCGAGTAGTAAATGCTGCGATCCTTGAAGTAATTTTGCTTAGCCTTCTGAAGTTCAACAATAAATTTATCGCCTTTTTCACTTTCACAGTAAATATCAAAAATCGCTTTACGGTTATCGTGACTACGCCCCAGTTGTTCTGGTGATAAATAACGCAGTTCTGTAATTAGCCCGGTCTCTTTGCTCAATAATTGATTCAGAAAATCAATCAACAGGTCTTTATTGGGTTCACTGCCGAACAGTTTTTTGAAACCAAAATCTGTGAAAGGGCTGATGTACTTGTCTTTGATACGCATGGCAAAATCCTATGGACGCCTGGAGAACAATGGTGACTGATCATAATCCAGTGGGTTGAGATTGCAAGACGCCGGTGGCCGTGGCCGTCCGATTGTCACAGCGGCAGACCCAGGCCAAACTCAGGGCAAAAAGCTGTGTTATCATGTGCCGTTTGATCCTCAGCCCGCTCTCCACCACGCCTTTGAACGCTATGCAAGAACATTACAAACCCAACGAAATCGAAACCGAAGTCCAAGCCCTGTGGGACAGCCGCCAAGCCTTTAAGGTGACGGAAGACCCTGACCGGGAAAAGTTCTATTGTCTGTCGATGTTTCCCTATCCCAGTGGTCGTTTGCACATGGGTCATGTGCGCAATTACACGATTGGCGACGTGATCAGCCGTTATCAGCGGATGCTGGGCAAAAATGTACTCCAGCCTATGGGTTGGGATGCCTTCGGCCTGCCCGCAGAAAATGCCGCGATCAAGCATCAAGTGCCGCCTGCGCGGTGGACTTATGAAAATATTGATTATATGCGCGGGCAGTTACAGCGTTTGGGCTTTGCTTATGACTGGGATCGCGAGCTTGCGACTTGTAAACCGGATTATTATCGCTGGGAACAGTGGTTATTTACCAAACTTTACGAAAAAGGCTTGGTTTATAAAAAAACGGCGGTGGTGAATTGGGACCCGGTGGATAACACGGTGTTGGCTAACGAGCAGGTGATCGACGGGCGTGGCTGGCGCAGTGGGGCGCTGGTGGAACGGCGCGAGATTCCGCAGTGGTTTTTGAAAATCACCGCTTATGCTGAGGAATTGTTGCAGGGGCTAGACAGCCTGACCGGTTGGCCGGAGGCGGTGAAAACCATGCAGCGCAACTGGATAGGCCGTTCAGAAGGCTTGGAAATTCAGTTTCGCGTGGCAGATCAGCCGTTGACGGTGTTTACCACCCGCCCCGATACCTTGATGGGCGTCACCTATGTGGCGGTGGCTGCTGAGCATCCGTTGGCGCAACAAGCGGCGCAGCATAATCCGACGCTGGCGGCTTTCCTCAAAAGCTGTGCGCAAACGGGGGTGGCCGAGGCGACGCTGGAAACCATGGAAAAACGCGGCATGGCCACCGGTTTGTTTGCCACGCATCCGGTGACGGGTGAGGCGGTGCCGGTGTGGGTCGCAAATTTTGTGTTGATGAGCTACGGCTCTGGGGCGGTGATGTCGGTGCCCGCGCATGATCTGCGCGATTTCGAGTTTGCCCAAACCTATGGCTTGCCGATTAAACAAGTGATTCTGCCCGCAGACACCCCGATGAAACAGCCCTTAGCCACCGCTTTGACCGAGCGGGGAATCTTGATTAATTCCGGCGAATTCAATGGCCTGAATTTCCAACAAGCCTTTAGTGCGATTGCTGATTATTTGGAAAAGCGCGGGCTGGGCACCCGCCAAGTGCATTATCGTTTGCGTGATTGGGGCGTGTCGCGCCAACGTTATTGGGGCTGTCCGATTCCGATGTTGACCTGTACCGAGGGCCAAGTGCAGGCGGTGGCGACGGCAGATTTGCCGGTGCGTTTACCAGAAAACGTGGTGTTAGACGGCACTCAGTCACCGCTTAAAACCGATCCGAGTTTTTATCAGGTGCAGGCCGCGCAATGCGGTGGCGAGGCGACTCGCGAAACCGACACTTTTGATACTTTTTTTGAATCTTCCTGGTATTACGCCCGCTATGCCTGTCCCGATTGCGACACTGGGATGCTGGACGAACGCGCCCACTATTGGTTGCCGGTCGATCAATACATAGGCGGTATCGAACATGCGATTTTACATTTGCTGTATGCGCGGTTTTTTCACCGTTTGATGCGTGATGAAGGCTTGGTCAAGGGCGACGAGCCGTTTACCCGCTTGCTTACTCAGGGCATGGTACTCAAAGACGGCGCGAAAATGTCCAAGTCCAAGGGTAACACCGTAGACCCGCAGGCCCTGATCGAGCAATACGGGGCAGACACCGTGCGCTTGTTTATCATGTTCGCCGCTCCGCCTGAGCAATCGTTGGAATGGTCGGACAGCGGCGTCGAAGGCGGTTTTCGCTTCCTCAAACGCCTGTGGAAACAGGTGTATAACCATAGACAACACGATGTGCCCGCCTTGTCGCCAGACAGTTTGGGCGAGGAGGAACGCGAATTGCGCCGCTTGGTTCACGAAACCATCGCCAAAGTTAGCGATGACGTGGGTCGCCGCTATACTTTTAACACCGCGATTGCCGCGTGTATGGAATTGCTCAATCATCTCAGTCGAGCCGGGGATAGCCCAGCCGCACAAACAGTGGTGCGTGAAGGCTTGGAAGCGGTGGTGTTGATGCTCGCACCGATAGTGCCGCATGTCACGCAAGCGCTGTGGACAGCGCTGGGTCATGCGGGCTTGATCATCGATCAGCCTTGGCCTAGCGTGGACAGCAGCGCGTTGACCAAAAACCGGCTGACGCTGGCGGTACAGGTGAATGGCAAGCTGCGCGGGCAAATCGAGGTCAGTCTCGACGCCGATCACGCGCAAATCGAGACGGCGGTGCTGGCGGAGCCGAATGTGCAGCGTTTCATCGAAGGCAAAGTGATTGCCAAGCTGATCGTGGTGCCCGGCAAGTTGGTTAATCTGGTGGTCAGATGAACTGGGGGCGCGGTTTTTTGCTGCTGAGCCTGGTGCTGAGCGGTTGTGGTTTCCAGTTGCGCGGGGCGATGCAACTGCCCCGTGATGTGGCGCTGTACGTGGAAGCGGCACAAGCGCCACAGACGGGTGCGCTGTTGAGCCAGAGCTTGCAAGAGCAGGGCGTGGTGTTAGCCAGTACAGCGGCTAAAGCCGGTTGGGTGCTGCATTTGACGCAGGAAACGATCACGCGCCGGGTGTTATCGGTGTCGGCGTTTTCCGGCAAGATGGAAGAAATTGAACTCAGTCACGGCTTGGATTTTAGCGTCAACCGTCCCGATGGCACCGTGTTGTTAGCCAAGCAGCCGGTGAGGTTTCAGCGGGAATTGAGTTTCGATGTGCAGGCGGTGTTGGCGAAAGACAACGAAGAACAGCTGTTGCGCCAGGACATGCAGCGCGAAGTGGTGGCGCAGGTGTTGCGGCAGCTCTCGGTATTGAGTCAGCGCCCCGCGCCTTGATCGGCAACCAGCGGGTTGTGCAGTTGTTGGCTGATATGTAACAACAGGCTTTTGAGGCTCACCGGTTTTTGCAGATAGAGCGTGGCCCCGGCCTGCAAACAGCGTTCGCGGTCGCCGGGCATGGTCAGCGCGGTCAGCGCAATAATCGGTCGCTGTGGCAACGCAGGCTGGGCGCGAATCTGGCGAATGGCTTCCAGGCCGTCCATGCCGGGCATCTGAATGTCCATCAAAATCAAATCAGGGTGATGTAATAGGCTTTGCGTCACTGCTGCTTCGCCGTTCACCACCTCCATCACCCGATAACCCTGGCTGCGTAAATAGACCGAGAAAGTGTGGCGGTTAGCTTCGTTGTCTTCGGCCAGCAAAATCAATTCATGCTGGGCCAGCATCGCCACTGCACCGCCCTCTAAGAGGGTAGGGTTGGCGACGCACTGCGGAGACTGCTGGGTTTCTTCAGTCCAAGGCAATAGCACGCTAAAGCGGCTACCCTGTTCAGGCACGCTCTGTACCTTGACCTGTCCGCCATGTAACTCGGTCAGTCGTTTCACCAGCGCCAGTCCCAAACCGGTGCCGACATAGTGTCGCGACAGCCTGCTATCCAATTGCACAAAGGGTTGAAACAAGCGCGGCATATCGGCTTCAGCAATCCCAATCCCTTCATCCCAAACCGTGAAATTGACGAGCGCTTGTGCGGTATCGCCCTGTACTTCCAAGCCGATATTTTTACCCGCCGGGGTGAATTTCAACGCATTGTGGAGCAAATTGACCAGAATTTGCTTCAGCCGCCGTCCATCACCACGCAGGTGAATCACTTGCGGGTCGAGTGTCAGATGTAGGGTGAGAGGCTTGTTGAGCGCTTCTTGTCGAATCAGGCGTAGCGAGGTCTCGCACAGTTCCGGCACCGAGAGGCAATCCCAATCCAGTTCAGTCTTGCCCGCGTCGATCTTGGCGACATCTAACACATCATTGATCAATGACAATAAATGTTGACCGCTTTCTTGAATGGCGCGCAGATATTTGTTTTGCTTGTCATTGAGTGGCCCCCACAGTTGTTCTTCCAACATTTCTGACAGGTTTAAAATCGCATTCAGGGGCGTGCGTAATTCATGGTTCATGGTGGCTAAAAATTCATCCTTAGCCTGTGCCGCCCGCGCCAGCTTGGCGTTGGTAATGCGCAAGGCTTCGGTGCGTTCCTCAACCCGCTGGGCCAGTAAGCCCCGCTCTTCAGCCAAAGCCCATTCGGTTTCGCGCCGTTGCAAGGCGCTGGCGATGCTGCCGCCGATGCCTTTGAGCAAAGCCAAGTCGGCACCATCCCAATTACGTTCGATACGCCGCGACTCAAAACCGATCAAGCCGGTCAAGCGACCGCCAAAAATCAGCGGGTACAACGCCAAGGAACGCACCCCCAACCCCGTCATTAGCTGACGAAAGTGTTGCTGTTCGACCGCGCTGAATTCGATAGGCAAATCTTCCAAAGAACGGATATGCACCAAGCGGTGTTGTTGCAGCAAACTCCATAAACCGGGGAAAATATCCAGGCGCATGTGCTGTGAATTAACCTGCGGTGCTGGCATGGCTGCTGGAGTACACCATTCATAGGTATTGCTGATTGTAGTCGGCGGAGTATCCAATAAAAACACATAGCTGCGGTCTGCACTGACAAAATGCCCCAGACTACATAAGGCGCGCCGGATTTCCGCATCGATCAAGGCCACTGGCAAATTGATAAAACGGGTGGCGTACTCGCTGATTAAAACTTCCACTTCAAAGAGTTGCCGATAGTTGCGCTCACTTTCGCGGTGGGCTTCCTCGGCGCGTTCTTGGGTGCTGATGTCGCGTTTGACTGCTGCATAATTAATAATCGCGTGGTGTTCATCCTTGATAGGAAACACCGTGACGGCTTCCGCATACAACTCGCCATTTTTACGTTTATTGATAAAACGACCCCGCCAAGTTCGTCCACTCGTCAGGGTATGCCAGAGATCTTTGTACTGCTGTTGACTGGTTTGTCCGCTTTGTAAAACTCGGGGATTTTGGCCGATGACCTCTGCCAATTGATAACCCGTACTCACCTCAAAATAAGCATTTGCATACAAAATGTTAGCCGCTAAATCCGTGATCACCACCGTGACTGGTGCCTGTTCAATCACGGTGGCCAAGCGCAAGGCGTTGGTTTCCGTGCGCATTCGTTGGCTGACATCCAACAGCGTCAGCACCAGCCCTGTGACTTGGTGCCGCTCATTTTTGAGGGGAATCAGATACCAGTCCCAGTAATCACTAGGCACGGCTGGCTGGGCGTCACCGCATGGCCACGGCGCAGCCAATTTGCCATAGCATTCACCGTCTAGGCGGGCTTGCTGAAAAATAGCTTGGTATTTTTCACTGGGGTACAGGCTAAAATAGTCTTTGCCCTGCCAAAACTCAGGCGCACGCCCTAACGCAGCCGCGTAAGCCGCATTGACCTGGATAATCTTAAACTCAGCATCCAAATAGACAAGCAGTAACCGTGTGCTGTCAAACATTGTGTTTAATCACTCTTCAAGCGTTATCTGATCCATTCTGTTGGCTGCGGTGTAGCGGTGCAGTCCTGGCCTACAACAGATAATGGAGTAACCAGATGTATTTTGACAAGTCCTAGAAACAAATAAGAGAAAAGTAACGGCGTCATGTCTAAAAAGACGGGGTGCTTATCAGCCGTTTTTTGCCGGGTTATTCAGTGATAGAGTGTGAAAAAAATTCACAGTCACAAACTTTTGGTATAGCAGTAGGAGTTACGCAGTTGCTAAAAACCATAGTACTCTAAGCAGATGAATCCAAGACGCATTAACGAATACGATTACATTAATTTTTTAGTGGCGGCGCAAAAAAGCGATAGCTGCCTGGAAGCCGGGCGGGTATAGCCGAAACGGCCTTGCGCGCCGGCACATGATTCGATAACCCGATGGTTACACGCAATGGAGCCTGATACCGAGCCGTTATGGAGGGATGCGGAGCCTAT
>Ga0209575_10000711_pt1 | contig 17094 bp, 15 predicted proteins | sample Medcelwee11metaG_FD_187172 | JGI IMG/M metagenome (GOLD analysis project Ga0209575, IMG submission 187172) | Freshwater pond sediment microbial communities from the University of Edinburgh, under environmental carbon perturbations - Medium... | ecosystem: Environmental > Aquatic > Freshwater >...
TTTCAACGGTTATTTTTTTTGGAAGCTCTATGGATTCATCAAAATAAAGGGGCTCATTTTTTGGTTGGGCAATTTTAGGCGCATAATTAGCAGGTTTTTCTTGAGTTTTTGGAGTTTCTGGACGAAAGAATGGTCCATTTTTTTCCAAAGAAACATTTTTTGGCTTGGCATCAAAAGAAAATGTTTTTTTTGGTTTGATAGTTTCAATCGGAATTTCTTTTTTGATTGAAGGATTTTGCAATTCCTTCAAATCTTCTTTCATTGTATGAATTGGAAAATCTTCCAATTTAAAATTATCTTCACTGAGATTTATTTTCTCATCATTAGTCTGATTTTTATTTTGCGGATCATTTGATCCTTTTGAATTTAGTCCAAACATTTTGTTTTTTTAAAAATTGTCATCCTGAAATTTTTTCAGGATCTTTTGATTTAATAATAATTGAGATGCTGAAATGAATTCAGCATGACAAAACTTATTTATATTTTACAACAGATTTGAAAATTTGGGAAATGGCAGTTATCAACAAATCAAAAAGCGGAGCGTGATTATCACATCACCTCCGCTTTTTTATTTGTCATGCTGAATTTATTTCAGCATCTCCTCTTTGGATCCTGAAACAAGTTCAGGATGACAAGGATAAAGAATTATTCCTTATTCACATTCTTCATAGTCAAACTAATTTTTCCTTGGTCGTCAATTGTTTTGACGCGTACCGGAACGATTTGACCAACTTTCAAGTAATCTTCTACATTTTCTACGCGTTTGTCGGCAATTTCGCTGACATGAATTAGACCATCTTGTCCTGGGAGAAGTTCGACGAAAGCGCCGAAAGCCATAATTTTGACTACTTTAGCTTGGAAAATTTCCCCAGTTTTGACTTCGCGGGTGAGGTTATTGATCCATTCCTGGGCTTTTTCAGCCGATTGTTTGTCAACAGAAGTGATGAAAACTGAACCATCGTCTTCGATGTCAATTTCCACTCCAGTTTCATCGATGATTTCATTGATTATTTTTCCGCCTGTACCGATAACATTTCTGATTTTGTCAGGATTGATGTGCATAACGATAATGCGTGGAGCATATTGGGACATTTCTGGATTTGGAACAGCAATTGTGGCTGTGATTTTTTCCAAAATTTCCATGCGATTCTTTTGAGATTGGATAAGTACTGCTTCAAGCATTGGAATTGTTACTCCGTCGAGTTTCACGTCCATTTGAAGGGCTGTGATACCTTCTGTTGTTCCGGCCGCTTTGAAGTCCATGTCACCATAGTGATCTTCAAGTCCTTGAATGTCAGTTAACACTTTGAATTTTTGATTGTCCTTTTGATCAACAATGATTCCCATAGCAATTCCAGAAACTGGGCGTTTAATTGGCACACCAGCATTCATAAGAGAAAGAGTGGAACCGCAAGTGGAAGCCATTGAAGAAGAACCATTAGAAGAAAGTGTTTCACTCATAAGAAGAATGGTATATGGGAATTCTTCCTTAGAAGGTAAAACTGGCACAAGAGCTTTTTCAGCGAGCGCGCCATGGCCAATTTCTCGTCGGCCCGGTCCTCGCATTGGTCTCACTTCTCCTACTGAATATGGCGGGAAGTTATAATAATGAATATATCTCTTTTTAGTGTCCACTTCCATCGTGTCGATTATCTGTTCTGCTCCTGGAGCGCCAAGCGTTGTGACGGTGAGAGCTTGAGTTTCTCCACGAGTGAAAAGTCCGGTACCGTGAGTGCGTGGCAAAATTCCTACTTTGCATTCAATATGACGAATTTCCTGCAATTTTCGTCCATCTGGTCGCATTTCTTTTTCCAAAATATTTTGATGCACAATTTCATCGGATACTTCTTCAGACACAATATCTGCTATTTCTTTGAGTTTCTCCACTTCATTAGGATAAGTTTCTTTGATGAAGGCAGAAATTTTTTCACCGATAGCTTTAGTTTTTTCTTCGATAACTTGCTTGTTTTTGTCATAAAGTGCCTGTGCTAGTCCTTCTGACAAAAGCATTTCTTTGATTTTATTTTCAAATTCCTCTGTGCCTTTGACAAGGGCTGGTTCAGATTTTTCTTTTCCAATTTCTTTTTGAATTTGTCCAACAAATTCTGAAATTTTTCCAATGGCTTCATGAGCAAATTTGATTGCTTCGATCATTTCGCTTTCCGGCACTTCCTTGGAAGCACATTCAATCATATTGATTTTGTCTTGCGTTCCGCTGACGAGAAGATCAAGTGATCCGTCAGTTAATTCTCCATTGACTGGGTTTAGGATTAGTTCTTCTCCAACTTTTCCTACGCGAACGGCGCTCACTGGTCCATTCCAAGGAATGTTGGAAATAGAAAGCGCGGCTGAGGCAGCGATAATTGCAATTACATCTGGATCGTTTTCGCCATCATATGACAAAACAGTACAAACTACTTGTACATCATTTCTCATTCGAGAGTTGAAAAGTGGGCGGATGGTTCGGTCGACTGCTCGACCAGAAAGAATGGCATCGTCAGATGGTCGGCCTTCGCGTTTGATAAATCTTGAACCTTTGATTTTCCCAGCGGCATAATATCTTTCTTCAAAATCCACCATTAGTGGAAAATATCCGCTAATTCGAGATGCCGATTTACTCATCACAGCTGTAGCAAGTACTACTGTGTCGCCATAACGAGCTGTCACGGCGCCGTTAGCTTGACCGGCCAAAAGACCGGTTTCGATTTCCAAAATTCGTCCCCCAACTTGAAGGGACCATTTTTTTTGTTCCATTTCGTATTAGCCTTACGCTAATGACATCAAGAGTAAAGTCAAAAATTAGTATTCAATATTTTTGTCATCCCGAATTTATTTCGGGATCTGTTTTTTAGATGCTGAAACAAATTCAGCATGACATTAAATAGAAATTTTTGAGCTTACTGACGCACTAGAATTAGGCTTTATTTATTATTAAATTACATTATTTAGTAGTTAAACTCTAGCTTGTTTTGGGGGTTTTGTCAAACAAAAAACGCTCCAAATTTTTCGCAGGAGCGTTTTTATTTCAAAAGATGATTATTATACCGTAGGGGCTGGGGTTTGTTGAGTTGGTGATTGTTCGGATGGATTAGCTTGGTTTCCTTTTATATCATCATAAAACTTTGCAATACTGGTTTGTATATAAGGGACAAGCCAAATATAACCTATTCCAAGTGTCAAAAGGCAAAGTATCGACCATCCAAAAAATCTCCAATATAGACAAAAGAGTTTCCACTTATTTCCATTCATCATTTCTTTGCTCTTCTTTATTGCATCCATTGCTCCTATCGAACTATCATCAGCAATAATATAAAAAGTCATTGAATAAGCAAAGGCTGCCACTATTCCAGGAACTATAAGAAGAAGTATCCACAAAAAAATAAATAGATACATGAGTAAGCATGCGACTAGAGACGTTCCAAAGTTTTCAAAACCTTTGAATAATTGGCCTATCTCAACTTCTTGATTACGAGATAAGGATAGAAAAAAGATTAGAAAACCAACAGACATTGGACCAGTGATAGCTAGATAAGCGATAAATCCTACGACAGGTACTATTTGTATCACCATCATAATTACCATAAAAATGACAGACGCACCGATAGCTATCCCCCATTTTCCTCTTAGACTTTCTCTGGCCATCTTCATTAAGACAGCATTTTCTGTTTTCATATTTTTGTTATTATATTTAATTTATCATTAAAAAGTATTTATTAGTTGAATTCTAACTTGGCTTAGTGGTTTTTGTCAATAAATTTGCGGTAAATAAATCTTAAAAACATATAAGAGATATAAGTAAAAAATATTGAAAAAAGAAAATTTAAAAACATAGCGGTATAATTAACGGAAGACATGCACAGTGAATTTAATGGCGGACTACTAATCCAAGAAAATGGGAATCCATTATACTCATTAAAACAATCGCCGCTCCAACCAAAAGGTAAAATCAAATTTACATTGCTTGTTAATGATAATATAGAAAAAAATAAAAATAAAAAAGAGATTAGAGGTATTTTGCCTAATTCTTTAAAATTTATGTTTGTGTTTTTGATCATTGGATTGTGTTTATTCTCGTTTAAAATAAACATTAATTGTTAGATTAGCAAACGGAAGTATTTAAAAATAATGTGACAGAAAAAATAATAAAGGAAAAAATGAATATAGTTATAGATGAAATGAATATTTTTTAGGCGAAAAATGAAAAGGAACAGAATATCAATCCGTTCCTTTAGAAAATATTATTTCATTCCTATGATATGCATTAATGCTTCCTTAATACTGTGATTAAGCCACCTATTAAACTTTTCCATTTTAAGTGTAAATCTTTGTATGGCATTACTCGGATAAACATCTTTTTCGTCTTCTTTCGGGTCCGGCTTTTTTTCATTTAGTTCGGGAGAATTATTTATCTTGGCAATGTTTTCGCGTATAGCAGTTATTTTTTCAACATCTTTTTGAATAATATTTTCTGCGTCATTACCATCATTATTGCGTATTGTTTTTTCTGTTTCTTTTGTGGGCAAAACTTCTGTGTTTTTTTTAGCAAATTCACTCTCAGGAGTTTTATTTGTGGGCTCTTTGAATTCCATAAATTTATTTTAATTAATTATTTTTTAGATTAGAAATTTTTTCTTATTCTCACTCAAATTCAAAAACTAGTATTTAATAATTTTGTCATCCTGAACTTGTTTCAGGATCTGTTTTTTTAGATGCTGAAATAAATTCAGCATGACAATGGAGCTTAAATAGAAATTTTTGAGCTTACTGACACATTAACTAAAGGCTTTATTTATTATTAAATTACTTTATTAGTAGCTAAATCCTAGCTTATTTTGGGGGTTTTGTCAACGATTTATCAGCAAATACTATAGCAAAATCTTGAAATGATTGAAACTGAAATTACAATCAAAATAGAAAATAATAAAATAATTATCTGGATTACTTTGCTTGAAAAAATTCTAGATAAAACCAATAAAATTGCAGATAAGATTAAAAAAACAACAGAAAATATAATATGGCAAGAAAAAACCGAATCTCCACAATGCATCATAGGAAAATCTGGATCAATTGTTGGTTTGTAAGTTAAAGATTGAAATGTAAAGAACAAACCACTTAAAACAGAATAAAATAAAACTAAAAACAATAATATTAAGTTTGCTTTTTTCATCTTATTTTTTTATATCAAAAATTTCTTTTTATTCTCACTCAAATTAATAAAGTCATCCAATTCTTCGACAAGTTTTCCGCTGGTGGATTCGGCAAAGGCGATACCTTCGACACGGCATCCGGTAGTAGATTGAATATATTTAACTAGTGGGATATAGTCTCCGTCTCCGCTCACAAGCACGATTACATCCAAGCTTTTGGACATTTTAATAGCGTCAATGGCAATTCCCACATCCCAATCGCCTTTTTTGGCGCCACCGGGAAAAATTTGGAGATCTTTGGTTTTGACTTCGAAACCTTGTTTTTCCAAGGCCTCAAAGAATTTTTCTTCTTGGCCTTCCAGAGTTTTTATCCCATAAGCAATAGCGCGGATGAGTTTTCGGTCTCCGACAGCTTCTTTTAGGATTTGTCCAAAGCTAACTTTCTTTTTGTGCAAAACTTTGGCGCTATAATAGAGATTTTGAATGTCCACCAAGACACCCACACGTTGTTCCTTATATATGGACATAAAATATTATCCCTTAAGATCTAATTTTTTGATCAAAGTTTTGTAGGCTTTTTCGTTGGTTTTTTGCAAGTATCCCATTAGTTTCTTTCTTTTGGAAACCATCTTGAGAAGTCCTCGGCGAGAATGAAAGTCCTTTGCATTCTTTTTGAGGTGAGTGGTGAGCTTTTTGATTTGTTCTGAGAAAAGGGCGATTTGGTATTCTGGAGAACCAGTATCCTTTTCGTGTCTCACTACTTCTTTCGTCGCTTTTACTTTTTGCTTTGCATTTAGTGCCATAGCATTTTTTCGGCCAAACACTCGTTGCGAGGATCCCCTTGAAAACCAGTGTTGGCTAGTTAGAATTATTATATATCAACATTACAACATAATTTAAGTTTTGGCAAATTTTTGAAATATTGAAATAAAAAAGAAGAAGGGCATCTAAATTTTAGAAATTCAGATGCCCTTGTATATTTTCAGCCGTTTGGCTGGTTGATTCCCTGTAGAAATCAAAGAGGGATGGCTTTCTTGAGAAGTTTTAATAATTCCTCTTCATAAGAGATATAAGTTTTCTGCTTACTTTTTTTAAACCTAGTCCCATCAAGATACTTATATACTATTTCAGCATCAGTGAGAGCTTCTTGAACATAGCGTTCATCACTAAGAAGCAGTTCACCCACTCGATTTAAACCTATTTTTGATTGCTCAATAATAGGACGAAGATTTACCTCAGAGACATAATAATCATTCTGAAAATAATAATGCCATACATCGCTTCCAAACGAGCCGATGATTGGATTGGTAGATTTCCAATATTGATCGAAGATTCTATTCCCTAAAACTCTAAACATTTGATAGTTATCTTCATTGAAGTGCGGTTCTTTTATTCTGGGGATTATTTTTTTTCCGCTTTCACTGCTTTATACCAAAAAATAGTGTCAACTATGACTCCAAAGCAGTTGAATTTTTTACAGTTGTTGGAATCTACAAAAACTATAGTGCCTGGTTTAAGTTCTTTTTTAGACATTTTCGGCCTCCTTTTGCATTGGCTAATGTTATTTCAGTAAGTTATTTTTTAAATGAACAGTCGGATTTTATTAACGGCTATTTCTTTTTCAGAGTATGGCAAATTTTAGTATAAAAAGCAAGTCTTTGGCGACAAAACTCTGAGTGTGTTAAAATGAGATTATTATGCATGAAATATTGGAAAAACTTAATGCTCCACAAAGAGAGGCGGTGACGACGACGGAAGGGCCGGTTCTCATCATAGCGGGGGCGGGATCGGGGAAAACGCGGGCGCTTACGCATCGAGTGGCGTATTTGATTTGTGAAAAAAAGATTAGTCCCAGAAGAATTTTGGCGGTGACTTTTACCAATAAAGCTGCAGGAGAGATGAAAGAAAGGATAAAAGAGTTGCTTAATGCAAATACGCGAATTGATGCGAATGACCTCACCCCCAGCCCCTCTCCTTATAAAGGAGAGGGTAGTCGATATGATATGCCGACGGTTGGAACTTTTCATTCTATTTGTGTGAGAATTTTGCGTCATGAAATTGAGAAGATGGGGTATAAGAGTTCGTTTAATATTTTTGATGATCAAGATCAGCTGGCTCTGATGAAAAAAGTGATGAAAGAAATGGAAATTAACACCGATCAATTCAAACCAAAAGCAATTCTTGGCGCAATCTCCAATGCAAAAAACGAACTCAAGAGCGCGGATGAATTTTTGGCGGGGGTGGGTGGATATTTTGAAGAAATGGTGGCCAAAATTTATCTAAACTATCAAAAAAAGTTGAAAGATCAAGACGCTTTGGACTTTGATGATATCTTGATGATTATGGTGAAACTTTTTCAAAAGTTTCCAGAAGTTTTGGATAAGTATCAGAATTTTTTTCAGTATATCATGGTGGATGAATATCAAGATACTAACCGCGCGCAATATTTGTTGGTGAAATTGTTGTCGGAAAAATATAAAAATTTGTGTGTGGTGGGTGACGATTGGCAAGGAATATATTCTTGGCGAGGAGCTAACATTCAAAATATTTTGGATTTTGAAAAAGATTACCCGCAGGCGCGTGTGATTAAATTGGAACAGAACTATCGCTCGACGCAAAATATTTTAGACGCTGCCTATGGAGTGATTTCAAAAAACATTAATCGCAAAGACAAAAAAATTTGGACGGGTAATCAAAGCGGTCATCTTCTTTCTAGTTTTGAAGCAGAGGATGAAAAAGAAGAAGCGCAGTTCATTGTAAATGAAATAAAAAAAATATGTCATCCTGAACTTGTTTCAGGATCTAACCAAGAGATGCCGAAACAAGTTCGGCATGACAAGTATAAGTTTTCCGATTTTGTAGTGCTCTATCGAACAAATGCGCAGTCTCGAATGATTGAAGAAGCGATGCTTCGAAATTCCGTTCCCTATCGAATTATTGGCGGAGTAAAATTCTATCAAAGAAAAGAAATCAAGGATGTAATTGCGTATCTGCGAGTGATTAATAATTTTAATGATGAAATTTCACTGGAACGAATAATTAATGAACCGAGACGAGGCGTAGGAAATGTAACGCTAGAAAAGTGGATTAATATTGCAAAAAGTCATAATTTAGATTTAATATCTTGTGGCCTCGCAATTTCCAATTTCCAATTTCCAATTTCCAGTGAATTTCCAAATCTCAATGAGCAAATTTCAAAAAATAAAATACAGGTTTCAAAAATTGATTCTATTATAAAATTTTGCGAATTCATTCAGCGAATGTCAGAGCTCAAAGAAAAATTATCACTCACTGATTTTATCCAAAAAATTTATAGCGAATCGGGATATGAAAGATTTTTGATGGATGGAACGGAGGAAGGAGAAATGAGAAATGAAAATGTGCGTGAACTTCTCACGGTAGCCAAAAAATATGAAGAATATGAAAATAAAGAGGCGCTGAAATTATTTTTAGAAGAAGTAGCCTTAGTTTCTGACACGGACAATATTGATCAGGCTGTCGACGCAGTACATCTTATGACACTGCATAGCGCTAAGGGTTTGGAATTTAGAATTGTATTTATCGCCGGACTAGAAGAAGGAATTTTGCCACATTCCAGAAGTATGCTTAGTGACTCTGAGATGGAAGAAGAAAGGCGTTTGATGTATGTGGGGATCACGCGCGCCATGGAAAAAGTGTATCTGCTTTTTACTCGTATGCGAAATATTTTTGGTTCCACTCAAATTAATGCTTCTTCGCGATTTTTGGAAGATGTGCCAACACATCTTCTAGAAGATGTAAATTCCAAATCACAAGAGACAAACATCAAACAAATTTCAAGTTCCAATAATCAAAATCCAAAAGAAAAAATCCGAAATAATTTTAATACATCAAACATTAAATTCAAGGACGGTGATCGGGTGCGACACGAGGTTTTTGGTGATGGCTTGATTGTTGCCAGTGCGGGTGACATAATCACTGTGGCCTTTTCTAAAGCTGGTCTTAAAAAACTTTCTGCTTCAATCGTACACTTAGAAAAAATATAAAAAAGTAGAATGCAGTAAGCAGAAAGTAGAAGGCATGATATATAAATTAAAAAATCCCATAAGGGATTTTTTAATTGCTTACTGCTTACTACTTAATAGATGAATCCTTTTATCACTCTAGATTTTGAATCCAAAGTTCTGGAACTTTTCTTGGCAAATTTAACATAATTCATTTCAGAGATAGTGATAGTACTGCCGGAAACTTTTTCAACAATTGCTACGTGTCCCCACCAAGATTCAGATGAAACCATAATAGCTCCGACTCGCGGAGTTCGTCCGGTAGAATATCCAGCTGCCTTGGCATGATACAGCCAAGTACCGGCGTTTCCGCCCCATGGCACATATCTTTTTTGGGCGACATACCAAGTACAATAGCCATAAGGGAACCGATGTCCTGTACCAGCTTTGCCATCAAGTTTTTTCCCGGCAGAAAATGATTCATAGGGACGCTCAGCAATATTAAGTGGACTGGAAACGGAAGGCGCGGGACGAGGAACTTCTTTTTGCCCATCAGGAATAGTAATTTCTTGGCCGACTTCCAAATCTCCATTGGCCGGCAGATTGTTAAAAGCGATAATTTTATTTTTATCCGCTTTATATTTAGAAGCGATATTGTCAATTGTTTCTCCACTTTTGACTTTATGATTAAGGCCAGATACTGGCAGAATAAAGATTTTGTCACCGGGTTTGATTGAATCTACATTATCCAGCTCATTGGACCATAAAATTGTGTTGATAGAAATGTGATTAGCCGAGGCAATCGCACCGACTGTGTCTCCTTCTTTGACTTCATAGATAATAACACCTCCATCTTCCTCGGGATCTTTCTTGACGGGGCTATTTCCGGCAACTAGCGCTTGCCCTTGGATTATCATCGATTCATCTTCGCGCTCTAAGCGGGCATTTTTTGGGTCAGGCAATGTTTTCGCCTTGGACAATCCAGCTAGAGTCGCACTGTTTTTTCCTGCAGTTTTCAAAAACATTGTGTCTTTCAGTGGGTTTTCATAATTCTCATTTTCGCCAAAATAGCCAAACAAAAAACCACTGGACTCACGCCCTGCGGCTAGATTAGTAGCCGAAACCAAGAAAGCACTCGAAACGACAACGGCAAAAGCGGAATAATTTCGAAATAAGTGTAGGATTTTTATAGTTCGACGTTCTTTGATAAAAGTCGCAACAACCTTTTGTTTGATATGAACTTGGTTTCTTATAAGTTGTAGATTCTCTCGAATAGGAAGTTTTTTTACGCTAGCTATTAGTTTACTAATAGGGTTGGTCTTTCTTGTGGTTTTGATTGGAAAAAGCCTTTTAAAAAGGCATTTTTCTCTTCTAAAACCCTAATATTTACTTCTAGGACAGTATAGCCCTCGAGAGGCTTTTTGTCAAATGAAAATTGTAGGGTATAATGAAATTAATTAATGTCGCATAATATGAATATCAGAGATTATAAAACTCAATTTTTGGAATATTTGGAAGTGGAAAAACAACGATCGCCCAAAACGATTGAAAATTATGATCGCTATTTGGAAAAATTTTTAGTTTGGGCAAAAATTAGTGATCCCAAAGATATAAATGACAACTTAATTCGAAATTTTCGCCTCTATCTTAATCGATTTGTCAGTGAAAAAGGCCAAAATATCAAGAAAATCACGCAAAATTACTATATTATCGCCATTCGATGCTTTTTGAAATATTTGGCCAAAAGAGATGTCAAAACTTTGCAGGCGGAAAAAGTAGAAATTGGGAAAACACCTGAGCGAGAGGTGGATTTTTTGGAAAATACCGAAGTAGAAAGAATTTTGGATGCAGCTGGCGGGGTAAGTTTCAAATCTTTGCGTGATCGAGCTATTATGGAATTGCTTTTCTCGGCGGGTTTGCGAGTTTCAGAATTAACTAGCATTAATCGGGATAAACTCAATCTAAAAAGTGGAGAATTGAGCGTGCGAGGCAAGGGCAACAAGATTAGGGTAGTTTTTATCTCAGACACAGCTTCCGCGTCTCTTCGGGAATATCTCAAAAAAAGAGAAGATATCGATCCGGCGCTATTCGTGCGGCCCGCCCGCCTCGCTACGCGAAGCGTTGCGGGCGGGGATGTGAAAGATGAAGGCTCTCTCCGCCTCACCCCCCGTTCTATTCAGCGAATTGTGAAATACTATGCTCTAAAGGCCGGAATTGTGAAAGATGTTCATCCGCATACCTTGCGTCATTCTTTTGCTACTGATCTTTTGATGAATGGAGCGGATATTCGCTCTGTTCAGGCAATGCTTGGCCACGCTTCGATCAATACTACCCAAATTTATACCCATGTCACCAATCCTCACCTCAAAGAGGTGCATCAGGCTTTCCATGCCAGAAGAAGGAAAAAAGATTGACCAATCTGCTTTTTTGAAATAGTATTAGAGATGTTATGCGGGTGTTTAGCTCAGCTGGTTAGAGCGTCACATTGACATTGTGGAGGTCACTGGTTCGAGTCCAGTAATACCCACTACATAAGAAATATGATAGAGTTAAAGAATTAAGAGAGTACATTTAAAAAAAATGGGACCATAGCTCAGTGGTAGAGCGCGCGGCTCAAGTAAATAATTCTAAACTGTGTTTTGGATGGTGGAGTTCAGCATGACAATTATTGCAAACGAGAATGCACTTTTTAAGTTCGGTATCAATCCAGGAAAGTTTGCGATTTGATAGGGATCTGATATCAAGCTGGAAATGTTTTTCTTTTGGATTTTTGTGATGAAAAGTCAAGGCGGCATAATTTTTTTTATACCCGCAGACACAGCAACATCCTCCAAGTTTTTTCACACAATTAATCTTTCTCTTCCAGCCTCGGGCTTGTTGAAGATGATAGGATTGGTTGACGCTATTTTTGCAAGTGGGAGAGCAATAGCGTGTTTGTCTGCCCTTAAGAGGGTGATTACAAACTACGCAGGTTATGATTTTATTCATAATCTAATTATAACACAAAATGAATAATTGCAACAGGGCTGTTTGGAAAGTAATTTTCAAATGAATTCTGTCAAATTCGGGGAAATCTTAAGTTTTTATTTTATATAAAAAAATGACAATCCCGAGCCAAGCCTCGATTTATCGGGGAAGGTGTAGAGACTAGACGGCAGATCCGCCTTTGGCGGAAAGGGATAGTCCAGCTTACAAATTCGAAAGAAGTTGCGAAAGCAATAGTGAGATGCATAACCGCTTGGTCGAAGGTTCGAATCCTTCTGGTCCCACAAAAAAAACCGCTCCGATTCAATCGGGGCGGTTTTGGTTTTTTGATTTTTTGGTATTTGACAAAAAGCGAGAGCTGTGCTAAAGTAGTAAATCAGATTTGGATAGTAAATTAACATAAACAATAATCTTTATTTTTTAGGAGGTCCCCATGTTTATCAATATTATAACTCATCCGATTGTTAGTTTTTTGGTAGGCTTCAGTTGCTTACTGGTTATTCTTCTTGGAACATTCAAAAAAAATATAGCAATGCTTCTCGTTGGCTTCGTATTTTTTTATTGTTCTACAGTTGCTTATACTATTAGGGAACATAGCATAAAATACGCAACTGGAATCTCACGGGCTTATGATCAGGGAGCTGAAAAACAGCGCGAAAGGGATATCAATTTTATTACTCGTGACGTCGATTTTACAAAAGTTCCAGTAAAAGGAGATGAATATTTTTTTCTCTGTTCGAAGTTAAAATTTTCCAATGGAAAATTTAGTAGCCAAGAAATACTTTGGACACTGGATTATTACCCAATTCTTAAGAAAGAATAAGATAGGTGGCAAAAAAGCCAAGTGGTAGAACTTACCACTTGGCTTTTTAAATTTCTCAGAAGTATATTCTTGTCATGCTGAACTTCCTGCCTGCCGGTAGGCATGGGTTTCAGCATCTTAATCTCTTCAGAGATCCTGAAACAAGTTCAGGATGACATTGATGCTTAGGATGACAATTAAAGTTTAATTCTCTTTTCTTGTTTCAATTACAGGCATTGGTTTTATGATGGGTTCGGTTTTGGTTTCGACTTCGATGACAGCTTCAGGAATTTTGGGCGTTGCAATTTCGTGGAAAAAAAGAATCCAGATAGCTTGAGAAAAAACTTCATAAATACTTTTGACAAAAATAGCATATAGAAAAAAGATGGCCACTCCAATTATTCCGATAACGATAGCAGTAATTTTTCCCAAAGCGAAATAGCCAATAGCGCCAAGGATAATAAAAACAAAAAGTAAGAGTGGCAAAATTGCTAAGACGACTAGTATTAAAATAATTCCAAGCGGGATAAAAATCAAACTCAAAAGAATACTGGCCCAAATGTTTTTGACAAAAAGATTGTAGGCATTTTCAATGGCTGGCCAGAAATTTAGTTTTCCAAGGACGCAATATAAATAACCATAAGTTCTAAGATAACTTGAAAGAATGGCAATTGGGATAAAAATCAAAATTGCCAGAAAGGCTAAAATTCCACCAATGATATAATTTTTATTGAGAAATAGGATAGCTACTGGCGCGATGAGAATAAGGAGTGTAAGAAAAATAAACAAGCCTAATGAAAAATCAATGATAAATATTTTCCAGAAATTTTTCTTGCCGTCAATCCATCCAGATTTGAAATTAGCCACCTGCCCCTGTGAATTTTTTTCAATCGAAGAGATGAGTGCGCCTTTTCCGATAATACCTAGGACGGAAAAAATAATTAAAAGTAAAATGGCTACAATTGCAAACGCTATAATCCAGCGAATGTTTTGCGAAATAAATTCTAGGATTTTTTCATTTTGCGCCAGATCAAGTTCTTTCTCTTCTCCTGAATTGAAAAAATAATTTATGCCTCCCCCGCCACCCAAGGCAACGAAAAAACCAAACCACCAAAGATATCTGTTTTTCCAAGTGATCGCCCAAGCTTTTTTGATTATTTCTAGGTAATTAATAGATGGCATATAAGTTTAATTTTGTAATTTTTGAATTTTTAATTTTGTAAATAAATCTAAATGTTTAATTTTTAAACATTAGAAATTACAATTTATTTAAAAATTATAAAATTAAAAATTATAAAAATTTAATTTTATTTCTCCGAGACTTTTTCCTCTTCTGCTTTTTCTTCAACAACCACTTCTTCCTGCTTTGCTTTTGGGGCTATTCCCATAATCTCGTTAAACTCAATTTGTTCAATGGTTTCTTTTTCTAAAAGAGTAGCGGAAAGTTTTTCGAGTAATTCTTTTTTGTCTTGTAAAATATTCTCAGCCACCTTGTAGGCATTTTCGATGAAATTGGAAACTTGGCGGTCAATTTCTTCGGCTGTTTTTTCGGAATAATTTTTTTCTTCATGCATTTCTTTGCCAAGAAAAACCATTTCTTGTTTGTGTCCAAAGGTTCGCGGTCCAAGTTCGCTCATTCCATAACGAGTGACCAAGCTTCGCGACATATTAGTGGCTCTTTCCAAATCATTTGAAGCTCCAGTTGTCACATCACCAAAAGTCAATTTCTCACTCACATATCCTCCGAGCAAAACTGAGAGTTCATCGATAAAATAATTTCTAGAGTGCAAAGTCTTGTCTTTTTCCGGAGTACTGAAAGTATATCCACCGGCATTGCCTCGAGAAATGATGGAAATTTTTTGTACCGGATCGGCATTTTTGAGCGTAGCACCCAAAATTGCATGTCCCGCTTCATGGTAGGCGATAATTTTCTTTTCTTCTTCATCAATTCGACGACTTCTTCTTTCCGGTCCTAAGATTACTTTTTCAATTGACTCAGTGAGTTCATCCATTGAGATTGTTTTTCTGTTTCTGCGAGCGGCTAAAATAGCGCCTTCGTTTAAAAGATTGGAAAGATCAGCGCCAGAAAAACCGGGAGTTCTTTGGGCAATTTGTTTGAGATTAGCATCTTTGGTCAAAGGCTTGTTTTTGGAATGAAGTTTCAAGATTTCTTCTCGTTCAGCAATGTCTGGCAAATCCATTGTTACTCGGCGGTCAAACCGTCCTGGGCGAAGAAGGGCTGGGTCAAGAACATCGGGTCGGTTAGTTGCTGCAATTATAATTACATTGGTATTAGTGTCAAAACCATCCATCTCCACCAAGATTTGATTTAAGGTTTGTTCTCTTTCATCGTGTCCTCCACCAAGTCCGGCGCCACGATGACGTCCTACAGCATCGATTTCATCGATAAAAATGATCGCTGGAGCATTTTTCTTGGCTTGTTTGAAAAGATCGCGTACTCGTGAAGCGCCTACTCCCACAAACATTTCCACGAATTCTGAACCACTGATATTGAAAAATGGCACATTAGCTTCTCCTGCCACTGCTTTAGAAATCAAGGTCTTGCCAGTTCCGGGGGAACCAAGAAGTAAAACCCCTTTAGGAATCTTAGCCCCCAAATCCAAGAATTTCTTGGGATTTTTCAAAAATTCTACGATTTCATATAGTTCTTCCTTGGCCTCTTTTGATCCAGCCACGCTTTTAAAGGTCACTTTTTGATTTTTATTCTTTGGATCAGTCATTCGAGCGCGAGAAGCTCCAAAGGACATGGCTTGATTGTTGCCTCTTTGTGCTTGGCGAAGCATATACCAGATAAAAGCCCCAACAAGAAGAAAAGGCAAAAGAAAAGGCAATATTGTGCCTAGCCAAAAGGTTAAGCCAGATTCTCCTTGGATATTTATGCTCACATTTTGAATTTTTTCACTGTCTACGCCATAATTTTTGAGAGTTTCCACAATTCCACCACTAGTTTCTTTGGTAGATTTTTCAGTTGTTCCGTCGCTTAAGGTTATGTCTAGGGTATTGGAGCTGACTTTTATCTCCTTAACTTTCCCTTCATTTACCTGCTGAGCCAAAGTTGAAAGTGAAATTGAAGTCGGTTTTTTGGCTGGATTGCCATAAAGCACAAGAATCCCCGAGATAAAAAGAAAGATTATAATGACAATGCCGATGTTTTTGAATAGTTTCTGCATATTTTTACGAAATACGAAACGAGCGAAATACGAAAATTTCATTCCGAACGCATTCAATTTATTTATCTTAATTACAAATTACTATTTACTAATTACAATTTTATCATTCTTTCGAGTAATTTTCAATCCTCCTAGTATTACATTTTGAGTCTTTTTTTTCGTGCTTTTGATGATTTTTATAATTTCTTCGATATTGTTAGTGCTGATATTTTTCAAATCCCCTTTCGTGTTTTTCAAATTATTTCGCAAAACCCTTCGAAGAATTGCAGGATGTAATTTTTCTAGTTTTTTGATCTCTAAACTTTTCGAATTTTTCAAGGCAGTTTTATCGAGATATTCTGAATCCTGCGAAATTGAAATCAAAGAATCAAAAATAGTTTCTTTGATCTTTGGATTGAAATCTTTTTCCAAAATTGGAATAAGTTTGTTTCTGATTTTGTTTCGCAGATATAAATTTTGCGCATTCGTCTTATCTGTCCTATATTTTAATTTGTTAGTTTCCAAATATTCTAAAATTTCTTTTCGACTAGTAGAAAGCAGTGGCCGAATTATTTTTTCATTTTTGAATTTCATAGCTGTGAGTCCTGACATTCCACTACCCCGGATGATGCGCATCAAAAATGTTTCTACTTGATCATCAGCGTTGTGTGCCACAGCAATGTAATCAAAATTGCAATCCTCAAGAAGTTTTTCAAAAAAATCATAACGAATATTTCGTAGATAATTTTCCGAAATTTTTTTCTTGCGAATCTCAATGCTTTGCGCAAAAATTTCCAGATTATATTTTGTCGCTAAATCTTGCACGAATTTTTCGTCTTTGATGCTGTCCTCCCCACGCAAATTATAATTAACATGAGCGATAAGAAGCTCCAGGGAATATTTTTTTTGCAGACGCGAAAAAATATCAAGCAGACAAACGCTATCCGGCCCACCAGAAACCGCGAGAATTATTTTCGCCTCGCGGTTAAAAAGATTATTTTGAAAGA
>Ga0209575_10000713_pt1 | contig 17050 bp, 12 predicted proteins | sample Medcelwee11metaG_FD_187172 | JGI IMG/M metagenome (GOLD analysis project Ga0209575, IMG submission 187172) | Freshwater pond sediment microbial communities from the University of Edinburgh, under environmental carbon perturbations - Medium... | ecosystem: Environmental > Aquatic > Freshwater >...
CGTTTCTCCAATCGCGGGTTAATGAGGAACTCAACAGTTTGTTTTCCTTGGTGTCGATGCTGTTGGCAAAAGCTCCCGAATACGACATGGTAATTTTTTCGTACCATCTTTCCTTGCCGACAGGATTTTTCCTTTTAAAAGGATAAAACCGGCTGTAGGAAAGATTGATGTTTGGCAAGCTTAAGTTTATGGTCGAGTCTTTTGTCCGCTGATTGATCAACATACTTCCTGACAAATTCAATGAAGGCAGGTTAGCAAATCTTTTGGTAAAGGATACACTTGAACTTTTAGTGTTCTCAGAGTTAAGCTCGGGCCGATAGTAAGAGTTTACATTACTTCTGTTGTAACCGCTGGTGGAAAAGTTCACGCTGGATGAAAAGGTAAAATTGGGATTTGCTTTTGCGTCCTGTGAATGTGACCAACGAATACTCATGTTGTTGGCTTTGTTGTAATCGGGCATGTCTTTTTCCCCTGTTACATCCTCACGGTAGCTGATACTCAGGCTGCCTCTGAATTTATATCGTTTTAAATAACTGGAGGTGGCCGATAATGCCCAGGTACCTTTCGTGTAAATGTCTCCCTTTAGTTCCAAATCCATGTAGTCGTTTATCGCAAAATAGTAACCACCGTTTGTCAAACCGAAACCTCTGGTCATTTCATCCGTATAGTTAGGCATCAATACCCCGGAAGAATACTTACTGGTAAATGGGAAAAATCCGAATGGCAGGGCTATTGGTAAAGGAACGTCGGCGATAACAAGGTGTGCAGGTCCGGTCACAATATACTCGCCGGGCTTGACTTTTCCTTTTGAGATACTGAGGTAGAAATCAGGATGATCATGGTTTTCGCAGGTAGTATATTTTCCCCCGGCCATGCAAAAAATATTGTCTTCGGTTTTTTTTGTTCGGTCGCTGATGATGTATCCTTCCCCTTCCTGTGTCACCACATGCCGGATATAACCTTTTTTAGATTTTAGATTATACGTCAGTTCTCTGGAATTGTACGATGCCTCTCCTTCGCTGAATACCGGTTCGCCTTTTATCACTCCTTTTTCATCTTTTGTCCCCTTTGCAAACACCATGCTGCTGTCAATTTTTACCCTGACATAATCAGCTTTCAAAGTGATTGACTGATAAGATATTTCAGTATCACCATGTAAGAATGCAGTGCCATTTCCCGTCAGAACGATTGAGTCATTGGCTTTGTAGCTGATTTCAGCTTCTATCTCACTTGGTTTTTTCGTGGAAGGAACGCTGTTTGTTGTTGGTGAAATCGAGTCGTAGGCAGCTGTGGCGTTGGTGTCAACATTATTGTTTTGAACAGAATCCTGTGGTAATGAATTTTGAGAGTGGCCCAAAAATGAAAAAGCCATCATACTATAAAGTAGAATGACTGTTTTGACGTGATTAAAAATCAATAACATAAAGGATTTCATCCGGCCGGGCTGAGCTTTTTATTCAAAGTGCAAAATTAGTCAAAAAAAAGCAGTTGGCTTATTTAATAACTATTTTTTATAAATAATTTGAAAAATTACCGCTATTGCAACGAATAAAATCGGATAAAATCGTACTTTTGCATAACATTGTTATTTTGTAATCAATATTAAGGATGTTTATGAAGTATAAAATTCCATCAAAGTATTTGGTCTTGTTCTTTTGTGTTGTTTCATTGTTGTCAAACAATCCGTTACATGCGCAGAAGAAGGAGTTCGTACTCGTGCTGGATGCCGGTCATGGTGGACATGATCCTGGTGCAATAGGTAAAATAGCAAGAGAAAAAGACATTACCCTGACAGTTGTGAGATTAGTGGGAAGTCTCATTGAAAAAAGATTGCCCGATGTAAAAGTTGTTTATACACGTAAAACGGATGTTTTTATCCCATTAGAGGAAAGAGCATCAATTGCCAATAATAATCATGCGGATATGTTTATCTCCATCCATGTCAATGCTGCAAAAAGCAGAGCTGCCTATGGAGCTGAGACCTATACGCTTGGTCTTGCCAAAAGCCAGTCCAACTTAGATGTCGCCATGGCAGAAAATGCGGTAATGTTACTTGAAGATGATTATCAGACTAAGTACCGTGGTTTTGATCCTTCATCAGTAGATTCATACATTATGTTTGAATTTATGATGGATACCTACATGGATAACAGTATCTCATTTGCTACCGATATACAGAAACAATTCACGCAGAGTGCCAAACGATTCGATCGCGGAGTGCGACAGGCCGGTTTCTGGGTGTTACACCGTTCTGCATGTCCGAGCGTACTAATTGAGTTAGGTTTTATTTCAAACTATTCAGAGGAAATGTATCTCACAAGTACTACCGGTCAGAATGAACTTGCCGAAGGTATTTATAGCGCTTTTTTAAAATACAAGAATAATCACTACAAAAAGCTGAATTATACAAATAGAGATGAAAGTGATAGTGCCGGCATTCAGGAGAAAAAGACTGAAGATAATAGAAAAGAAAAGGAAGTTAAAGACGTAAAGGAAGTAAAAGATTCTGGTCACATTAAAGTTGCACCTGTGAATACTAAGAATGAAGCATTAAATTCAGAAGAAGGTAAACAAATCCCTGTTTTTAAAATTCAAATAAAGGCTTCTCCGACGTCACTGAAAAGTAACCATTCAGATTTTAAAGGATTAAAAAACGTTGATTACTATAAAGAGGGCGGCATGTATAAATATACTTATGGCGCCGAAACAGAATACTCCAAAATCACAAAATTGAAAAATGATATCAATGCGAAATTCCCCGATGCGTTTATCATAGCATTTGTCGGAGAAAAGAAAATTACCGTCAGGGAAGCATTGAAATATATAAAGTAAAAGATTAAAAATATTTTAAATGAAAAAAATAAAACTTTCCAGAGAAATCCGGGTGGGATTGATGACTGTTGCAGCTATTTTTATCCTGTATTTTGGTTTGAACTTTTTAAAAGGAATAGATATCTTTTCTCCTGTTAGTTATTATTATGGTATTTATGAAAATGTCGACGGACTCGTACCCTCTTCTCCTGTATTAATAAAGGGATATAAAGTGGGTCAAGTGGAGGACATTCAGTATGATTTTACAAGTTCAACACCCTTTGTGGTGAAAATTTCAGTAAGCAATGATATTTCATTGCCTGAAGGAACATTTGTTGAATTGTTTGATAATGGCTTGATGGGCGGAAAAGCCATTCAGCTGGTTTATGCAACTGATGTTCATAATCAGTCGCAACATCAGTCGGGCGACACGCTTCGTTCGCAAGTGGGTGTAGGTTTGTTGAGTCAACTATCGGGCGACCTGATGCCGAAGATCGAAAATATTGCTACACAAGCTGATTCGCTGTTAAGGTCAGTACGTTTGTTGGTGGATGGGAAAGCCGTTCAGAACAGTCTTAGTTCCATTGAAAAAACTTCCGCAGACCTTGCAGTCAGTTCTGCAGCACTTAAAAAGATGATGCAAAATGATATGCCGGGCATCATCGATGATGTAAATGTTTTGACCGAAGATTTCAGGGTCATAAGTGGAAACCTGAAAAAAATCGATTTTGCTTCAACATTTAACAATGTTGACCTTACTATTAAGGACCTGAATCATATCACCGGACAAATAAAAAATTCGGAAGGAAGTCTTGGCTTGCTTGTGAATGATAAATCGCTCTATCTGAACCTTTCAAATACAGCGAGCAGTGCTGATAAGTTACTCATTGACTTGCAGAAAAGTCCGAAAAGATATGTGCATTTTTCTCTTTTCGGATCCAGGGAAAAATAAGCTTTAATTTAAATCAGTTCTAAATAGCATAATATTTTACTTTTTTTTTTATTACTGTTTTTTGAATCATTAATGCCCGAATATGCAAGAGTTTGGGCATTTTATGTCGCTCAAAACGTAAAAAATCTATTAAATTGTTAATTTGCTTATATTCAATTGTATTAGTTGTATTATTAAGCTTAATTATTTGATAATCAGTATAAATACGTAATGTATTGAAAATTAGCGCTATGTAAATGGTATAAATGACCCAAAAAAATAGCCAGTTTGTTATTTCAAAAATGTTTCAGAAATTTGTAACCCTGCTAAAAGCAAAACGAAAATCATAAGCTATACACGCAGTTTGTTTTTTCCATTAAATTAATTTTGAAAAGTATAATCAGTTTAAAAATTTCTACCTGTTTGATATGATGTCTAATTTGCCTGAAAAATTGTGGAATAAATGCCTGGAAGTTATCAAGGATAATATTAGTGAAGCATCATATAATACCTGGTTTACACCGATCATTCCTTTGCAGTACGATAAAAATGTATTTGTATTGCAGGTTCCGAGTCAGTTTTTTGTTGAATACATTGAAGAAAAGTACATCGACTTATTGCGTATGACACTTTTCAGAGTTGTAGGAAATGGAACAAGACTTGAATATCGTGTGTTGATAGATCAGGCAACCGGAACCGGGACGCGTATCCCGAGTGAAGGCAACAATGAAAAACCGAAACCGGTTAATACTTCTTCCAATTACATCAGTCCGTACCACAAGCCCCGCTTGCCCGAAATCGATCCACAATTAAATCCAACCTACAATTTTAATAATTTAATTGAAGGTAAAAGTAATAAGTTGGCCCGTACTGCCGGAATAAGTATTGCCAGCGAACCCGGGAAAACAATTTTCAATCCTTTATTCGTATACGGACAATCGGGAGTAGGTAAAACGCACCTTGCCAACGCCATTGGCGTAATGACAAAGCAGCTGCACCCTGAAAAAAGAGTATTGTACGTTTCGGCAAATACTTTTCAGATTCAATATACCGATGCTGTCAGAAGTAATTCCGTGAATGATTTTCTGAATTTCTACCAAACTATTGATGTGCTAATCGTTGATGATATACAGGAGTTTGCCGGAAAAACAGCTACTCAGAATACTTTTTTCCATTTATTCAATCATCTTCATCAAACAGGCAAACAACTTGTGTTGACTTCCGACCGTTCTCCTTTGGTGTTGGTCGGATTGGAACAACGGTTGCTGACACGTTTTAAATGGGGTTTGTCGGCCGAAATAGAAAAGCCGGATTTTGATCTGAGAAAAGCTATCCTCGAAAATAAGATTTATCGCGACGGACTGGAAATTTCAGAAGAAGTTGTGAATTATATTGCCGAACATGTTTCTGACAACGTGCGTGATCTTGAAGGTACACTTGTGTCTCTACTGGCGCATTCAACCCTCGCAAATATCTCAATTGATTTACGCCTGACAGAGAAAGTAGTGAGCCGCATCGTGAATATCGTTCCGAAAGTCAATACCGTTGAACGGATCCGTGATATTGTCTGCGACTATTTCTCACTTTCTGTTGATGCTATTTCCACTAAAAGCAGAAAAAGAGAGGTTGTGCAAGCCCGCCAGATTGCCATGTATTTGTCGAAACAAATGACTAAGAATTCATTGTCTTCTATCGGTGACCTGATTGGTCAGCGGGATCATGCCACTGTGCTTCATGCCTGTAAGATTGTAGGCGACTTGATTGAAATCGATAAAAGCTTCAGATCCAGTGTCCGAGAGATCGAAGCGAAATTGAAAGGGTGAGATTAGCGAATGGGATGGAATTATCAATAGACTCCGGTTTTAACCGGAGTGTTAAATGATGATTAGAAACGCCAATTATGGCGTTTTTTTTTGTTTTTACCAATTTTAATTTGATGTAAGATGGTGGTATTTCGCCGAAAAATATTATTTTTACATCGAAATTAAAAACAAAATTCTATGGTATATAAATTTACACTTTTATCGGATGAGGCAGATAATTTTGTACGTGTTATCTCGATTGATTCTGAAGCTACCTTTCTGGATTTACATTTGGCGATATTGGATGCTGTGAAGTTTGAAAAAAACCTTCTCACTACTTTCTTTATCTGCTCGGATGACTGGGAAAAGGGTCAGGAGGTGACTTTGATGGAGATGGAATCGAGCTCGGAATACGATAACCTGGTGATGGAAGATACCAAGTTGGAAGAATTGCTTTCAGATGAAAAACAGAAAATATTGTATATTTTTGATTTGATGACTGAAAGATCATTCTTCATGGAATTGACGGAAATCGTTCCGGGAATAAGAATGAGCAAACCTGAGTGTGTTACTTCAAAGGGCGAACCTCCCGTGCAATCCACTTCAGAGGAAGAATTTATCGCCGGTTCAAAATTGAATATCGACGAGAACTTCTATGGTGATGAGGATTTTAATCTGGATGAGTTGGATGAAGAAGGTTTTGGTGATTTGAATTTTGATGACAGTAGTTTATTTAATGACGACAAATTCTGATTCAACATCATTTATTGCAAAATATCCGCATACATTAATTGTTTTGCTCGGACCTACCGGTGTGGGCAAAACAAACTTCAGTTTTCATCTGGCCGAAAAATTTACTTCTCCTATTATTTCATCTGATTCCAGACAGTTCTACAGGGAATTGAAGATTGGTACTGCAGCTCCTACAGAGGAAGAGCTTTCTTTGGTCAAACATTATTTTGTAGGTTCCCATTCAATTTTCGATGCTTATAATGCCGGTCAGTACGAACAGGATGTGCTCCAATTACTCGACGAACTTTTTGTTAAACACTCAGTTGTCCTACTGGTAGGTGGTTCGATGATGTATATCGATGCTGTTTGTAATGGCATGGATGACATACCGACTGTGGATGAGGAGATCAGGACTTATTGGCAACAGATTTATGCTGAGAAAGGTCTTGTGTTTGTTCAGGAGGAGCTTAAAAGGCTGGATCCTGTTCATTATCTTGAAGTTGATTTGCAGAATTATAAACGCATATTGCATGCACTTGAGATTTGCACCCAAACGGGGAAACCTTATTCAACGTTGAGGACAGGGGAGAGGAAACAAAGGAACTTCAATATACTCAAAATCGGACTGAACCGACCTCGTCCTGAATTGTACGATCGCATCAATCATCGGGTGGATGTGATGATGCATGAAGGTTTGCTGGAAGAAGCTTCACGTTTTTTTTCCTTTAAGCATTTAAATGCATTGAATACTGTTGGTTATAAAGAGTTATATGATTATATGGATGGAAAATGCTCCCTTGATGAGGCTGTGCAAATGATAAAACAGGATTCACGCAGGTATGCAAAACGTCAAATGACCTGGTTCAACCGGGATAAAGACATTTTTTGGTTTCATCCTGATGATTTATCGGGGTTGACTAAATTTATCAAAACTAATATTAATTAATTTTTTAACCACATTAGTCACATAAGTTCACAAAAGATTTTTTTATAAAACAGTCCTCACTTATATGAACTTATGTCACTTATGTGGTTAAAATGTATTTTTTGAACTATGCCTGCAAAATTAATCATATTAGGTGCCGGTTCTGCGCTTCCTACCAGAAGTAATTTCCCGACTTCTCAGCTTTTGGAGTTGAGGGACAAGCAATATATGATTGATTGTGGAGAAGGTACACAGATCCGGATGCGGCAGATGGGCTTGAAAATTAACCGGTTAGGGCATATCTTTATCTCGCATTTGCATGGTGATCATTGCTTTGGCTTAATTGGCCTCATTTCTTCATTCGGTATGCTCAATCGTACTGCCGACTTATACATTCACGGTCCGTTTGGTATCACAAAATTGTTTGAGTCTCAGATTGCATTTTTTTGCGAAAACCTCCCGTATAAAGTTATCTTTGAAGAATTTGATACACGCAGCAATGTGATGATATTTGAAGACCGTTCCGTAACTGTTTTTTCAATCCCGCTGAAACATCGGGTGCCTTGCAGCGGATTTCTATTTAATGAGAAGGCCCGCGACCGACACATTAACCGTGAGATGATAAATTTTTATAAAGTACCTGTTGCTCAGTTGAATCTGATTAAGGCCGGAGCCGATTTCATTACTCCGGATGGTGAATTGGTGCCAAATGAGCGTTTGACAACAGCTGCCGACAAAACTGTTAGCTATGCCTATTGTTCAGATACAGCTTATCATGAAAAAGTAATTCCGATCATCAAAGGCGTGGATTTGCTGTACCATGAAGCAACATTTGCTGAATCGGAAAAAGTCCGGGCAAAATCAACCATGCATTCCACAGCAACTCAGGCTGCAACAATTGCCCTGAAAGCCGATGTTGGCAAGTTGCTGATCGGACATTTTTCAGCGAGGTATGCCGACCAGCAATTGTTATTGGATGAAGCTAAGTCTGTTTATTCTAATACTCTTCTTGCTCAGGACATGTGCCTGTATGAATTCTGAGGCAATTCTTAATTTTCATTACCAACATACTTCCTACAACATTTCATCTTACTTATTTGTTATAAATGCAATCGATTGCACTCATTTCGGTTGTTAATTCATTGTGTTTTATTTTGTTGAATAGTCCTTTGCCTTACATTTGTAATAAATATTTAAACTAATAGCTTTATGAAGAAATCATTACTTCTATTGTGCGTAGGCATTTTGACTTTAGTTGCAAGTGCTCAAATCATCGTCACCAATCCTACTTTTATTACAAAAGATTATACAGGTGAAATTGAAATTATTTATGATGCTACCAAAGGTACTGCCGGCTTAAAAGATTATGCAGGAGCTGATGGTATATATGCTCATGCCGGAGTCATAACAACTGCCAGTGCTACAGATAAAGACTGGAAACATGCACCAACCTGGGGGGACAATGCTGCAAAGTACAAACTTACTGCACTGGGAAATAATAAATGGAAGTTGATGATAACTCCCAATATGGCTGGTTATTACGGTCTGACCACCGGAGAAGTTGTCAAGAAACTGGCTTTTGTTTTCAGAAATGGCACTCCTACAGGCACTACTTATAAAGAAGGAAAAGATGTAGGTGGAACTGATATTCTTGTTCCGCTGTACGATGCCGGTTTGAATGTTGCCTTTACCAGTCCGGTTACGAATCAAAGTATTGGTGCCGGCTCATCTATCAGTTTTGTTGTTACCTCGTCTCTTTCTGCTGATTTAAGTTTATCCGTGAATGGTACTGTTGTGGCTTCCGTGGCTGCTGCTACCACTTTGAGCCACAGCTATCAGTTTGCAACTGCTAACGATTATCTGGTCGTTGCCGCGGCTACAGTTAGTGCTACGACGGTGTACGATACCCTACGTGTCAATGTGCCAACACCTGTGGTTTCGGAACCCCGACCTGCAGGAGTAAAAACCGGCATCAATTACAACAGTAATACATCGGTAACACTGGTATTACATGCTCCGACTAAGAATACTGTTTTTGTCATCGGAGAATTCAACGACTGGTCGAAAATGAATAGCTATCAAATGAAAAAGGATGGGGAATACTGGTGGTTGACTATTGACAATCTAACCTCAGGTAAATTATATGCATTTCAATATCTTGTGGATGGAAATATACGTATCAGTGACCCTTACACCGAACTCGTGTTAGACCCATGGAATGATGCGTGGATTAATGAGAAATATACCCGTTTCCCTAATTTAAAAGCCTACCCGTCAGGAAAAACAGACGGATTGGTTGCTACATTGCAAACAGCCAAACAAGCATATAACTGGGAAGTAACTAATTTCGCTATGCCTTCACGCGAGAATATGGTGATATATGAATTGTTGTTGCGTGATTTTACCGTAGAAAAGTCACTGGAAGCTGCCATTGGTAAGCTCGATTATCTGAAAAATCTTGGAATTACAGCTGTTGAGTTGATGCCGATTCATGAATTCGATGGTAACGAAAGCTGGGGATATAATCCTAATCATTTCTTTGCTCCGGATAAAGCCTATGGGACTCCTGAAATGTACAAAGAGTTTATCGATGAATGTCATAAAAGAGGTATGGCTGTAATCATTGATGTGGTTTTCAATCATGCTACAGGTAACAATCCTATGGCTTCACTTTTTTGGAATGCTTCAGTAAGTAAAACGACTTCAGGTAATCCATGGTTTAATGTGGATGCTCCTCATCCCTATAGTGTTTTTCATGATTTCAATCATGAATATGCAGGCACCAGAGATTTTTTCAAAAGGGTATTACAGTACTGGATACAGGAATATAAAGTGGATGGTTACCGACTCGATTTAACCAAAGGTTTTACACAAAATGCAAGTTCTGAATCAACAGCTTCCAATTACGATCAATCACGAATCAACATCCTTACCGATTATTATAATGCCGCAAAGGCAGTGAAAAACGATGTGATGTTTATTCTGGAGCATTTTTGTAACTATGATGAAGAATCAGCACTAGCCAACAACGGAATGTATTTATGGAGAAAGGTTAACAATGCTTTCTCGCAAACTGCTATGGGATTTTCTTCTGATAGTGATTTTGGTGGGTTAAACTCAACTCCGCGCAAATGGGTGGGTTATGCCGAAAGTCATGATGAAGAAAGGAATTTTTATAAAGCAAAAACATTCGGTTCAGGTACGGTAAAGACTGATTCTGTTTACAGGGTGAGTAGAGTGCCGTTGAACATTGCTTTTGCCACTTTAATTCCCGGTCCAAAAATGTTGTGGCAATTTCAGGAAATGGGTTATGACTATTCCATCGAATCACAGGGTGGGCGAACAAATGCTAAACCTTCAGCATGGGGCTGGCTCAACTTAGCACATCGTAAGGCGGCTTATGATACTTCAAGCAAAATCATCACCCTGCGTAAAATGTTTCCGACTGCTTTCACTGAGGGAACATACAGCATGCAAATCGGGGGATCAGACTGGGAAAACGGACGAAAAATATCACTTACACATGCCGACCTGAGTTTGGTGGTCATGGGGAATTTCAAACCGGACGTTACCACTACCGTATATCCTACTTTCCCAAAAACAGGGTTGTGGTACAATGTGATTACAGGTGAATCAACTTATATTGGAAGTATTAATACGTCATTTCCTGTGCCGGCAGGTCAGGTGCTGATTTATGCTGATAGAAGAATAACTTTCCCATCAGGGGTTGAAAATCCAACTTTTGAAGAGAATAATGATTTCTTGTTTCCTACAGTGACTTCTGGGAAAGTGTATATAAAAGATGCTGTTTTGCAAAACGAGGTAAATGTATATGATATTCAGGGACAACAGGTGAAAAATGTGAAAAATGTGAGTGAATTTGATTTGTCGGAATTCCCTGCCGGGGTATATCTTGTGAAAATGAATACATCATCTGTTGAGTTGACCGGGAAAGTGATAAAGCACTGACAGATTTATTGATATGTCAAATAAACAAAGAAGACCGGCAATTATGCTGGTCTTCTTTGTTTTGCGGTAAAGTGTTTTTTTTGTAGTTATGTTTGAATTGAACTTCATTGTAATCTGAAGTTTATCGGTAAGGTATATTCAACGTTTACCTTTTGTCCCTTTTGCTCTCCAGGTTGCCAGTCAGGCATGGCTTTGATAACACGAACCGCTTCGGCATCCAGGTTTGGATCAACACTTCTAACAATTTTAATGTTAGAAATAGTGCCATCTTTCTCAACGATAAACTGACAAATAACCCGCCCCTGAATGCCGGATTTTTGGGCTTCGACAGGATACTTGATACTTTGGGAAAGATATTTAATTAATTCACTGTCACCTCCCGGATATTGTGGCATTTTTTCGACTACCATAAAAATGTCATCATCGGATGATGGTGGTGGAGGAGGTGGTGCTATTTCCTTTTGTACTTCCGAATTTACGCCTGATGTTTGTTCTGGGACAGGTGGAGGTGCTGGTGCTTTCGGCTTTTCCTGAGCAACCGCATAACCTACTACAACAATTTCGTCCAGCTTATTTGCCGGTTTCGTTGTTGTCAGTTGTGGCTCATTCTGCACATTAATTGCCGTTGTTTTGTCTTGCATAGTTTTTTTAGCAGAACTGATCAGCGTTTCGGCATTGCTCGAGACTATCAGTGCAAGTCCGAGCGGAACGATTAACAAGTACTTAAAAATACCTGCTTTGGATGTTTTTTGTTGATTCATCATGGTAATTCTTTTTTTTAGGGGTGAAATATTAAATCTGTTGGTAAGTTTTAAATCAGGGGTCTGATAGGAAAGTTGTAATAAATGATACTGGTAACTCTTTGTGTCGAACCCTGACTCGATGACTTTATTGTCGGCCAGAAATTCAAGGTTTTGCCGGATTTCACGCTTCATTAGCCAGCTTGCCGGGTTGAACCAACAGATGATCGTCAGCAATTCGCTGAGTATCACATCTACGCTGTGTAGTTGCCTCACATGCGTAAGTTCGTGCGCCAGAATTTCTTTGGTTTGCATCTCGTTGTGCAATGAAGGATTCATGTATATCTTTCTGAAAAATGAGAAAGGAGCTACGTTGCGGCTGATGGCTATTATTTCAATTTCCTGAACTAATTGTTTTTTACCCTGCCAGTTGATTTTTAGTATGGAGAAAAGCTGAACGAAGAACCGGATCAATAGTGTTCCTGCAATTAAACCATATATCAGGTATAGAATACTTGTTGGGTCGATGCTATACTCTTTTTCAGGAGTAATAGTGACTTCCTGCAACAGGGTGTAATTCGATATTAGTTGCAGCATGGGCTGACTTTGTCCCAACCATTCCACAATGGAGAAAAGCGGATAGGCAAATGAAAGCAGGATGCTAAAGATAAGGTAAAACCTGCGTGTTTTCCAAAAAGTATCGCCGGCAAAGAACAAACGATAAAACAAGTAAAACAAAGCTATCGCGATGTTTACTTTCAGTAGGTAAATGATTATCGGATTCATAGCAGTGTAATTTATTTTTTCTCAATTAACCTGATAATTTCCTGTAATTCTTCCGTAGAAATTTTTTGTTTTTCCACAAAAAAGCTTACCATTTCTCTATACGAGTTTTCAAAATAGTTTTGTACAACTCCGGAAAGGAATTTTGATTTGTATTCACTTTCTTCCATGACGGGACTATACTCATAGCTATTCCCATATGCTTTTGCTTTTACATACCCTTTGCGTTTCAGGTTCTTTACAATAGAAGCAACTGTTGTGTAGGGCGGACGAGGTTCTTCCATCCTCTCCATAAAATCCTTGATAAATCCTTTTCCCTGTTGAAAAATGATTAACATGACTTCCTCTTCCTGATGCGTTAATTTCTCCATCTTTATGTTGGCTTAATAATTTTTATACCAGTGTATTACGAAAACATCGCAATATTACGAAAAGTTCGTAATAGGTGTTCTTTTTGACGAATTATTTAACATTATTTACATTTTATGTGTATCTGTATGAAGTCCTAATTAGTCCCGTTAGGGACGAAATATCTGTAGAAAACGACATTACATATCATACGTGAGTCCCTTTGGGGACGACATATGCATTTTCAGAGAATATATCGTCCCTACAGGACTCCCGAGAACAGATGACATCATGTTTCTACCGATATTTCGTCCCTAACGGGACTAATTAGGACATCATATTGATTATAATTTTTCATCTTTGTTGATTGAACAGGCTATATTACAAAAAAAAAGCTGCATCACTTTTAATGTGATACAGCTTTTCAAGATATAACAAGACGTTTTCTCTTCTACTTTTTGGCTTTCAGCGCTTCAACAGCTTTCTTCACCGTCACATCATCCTGAAACAGGATAGGATAGAATCCGGGATCACCCAGGATATTTCTCGAAATATAGGCCTTAAGTCGCGAAACAATGATGCTTTTAGATTGTTCGATTTGTTTTTGATTAGGTTTTACTCCTTTTTTCTGGGCATAAGGCACAAACTGTTGCAGTAAATTTTGAGTGTTCAGGTATTTGTCCATTGATTTCCAATCTTTCAGTTTGCTCAACTGTGCACGGTTTTTATCACTATAGTCGAATGCAAACTGATAGATAGAGGCATTGTTTATTATTGCATTCAAATATGGGGTGAACTCGGTGGTGTCGCGGGGCACAAAAATGTCAGGCATGATGCCTCCTCCGCCATACACTTTCCTGCCCGAAAGCGTTTTGTAAACTACGGTATCAGCTTTTTGTATGCTGTCTTTCGTATAAAATTCTCCATGGAGGAAGCGGTTGTAAATATCCATGTTATATTCATCGCTGTTTCCTTTTACATAAGGTTTCTGAATGCTTCTGCCGGAAGGGGTGTAATATCTTGCAACCGTCAAACGAATGGCAGAGCCGTCGGACAAATCTTTTTGCTGCTGTACCAATCCTTTTCCAAACGACCTTCTTCCAATGATTGTTCCCCGATCGTTGTCCTGAATGGCCCCTGCAAAAATCTCACTGGCTGAAGCTGAAAATTCATCTATCAGTACCACAATAGGATTGTTAATGCAGCTACCTGTTCCATCGGAGTAAGAATCTGCTCTCGGATATGATTTTCCTTCGGTATACACTATGAGTTGTTGTGCAGGTAGAAATTCATTGATCATCGAAATGGCTCTGTCGAGATAACCCCCGCTGTTTTCCCTTAAATCAATGATGAATTTCTTTGCTCCTTTGGATTTTAAATCGGCTATGGAAGTTAGAAATTCAGAATAGGTGGATTCTCCGAACTTATTTACTTTAATCAGGCCTGTTTCGGGTGTTATCATATAACTGATGTCAACCGAACTTACAGGAATTTCTCCACGGGTAATCGTGTAACTAAGCATTTCTTTGGTGCCGTTTCTTTTGATGCCCAGCTTGACTTTCGTATCTTCCGGACCACGCAGTTTTTTCAACACCTTTTCGTTGGTGATGTTTTTACCTGCAAATACTGAATCATCCACCATCACAATTCTGTCGCCTGCCAGCAAGCCTACTTTTTCGGAGGGACCGCCACTGATGACTGATACAATCATGATTGTGTCGTTTTGAATATTGAATTGCACGCCGATGCCTGAGAAACTACCTTCCAACTCATTGTTAACGATTTCGAGGTCTTTGGCAGGGATGTATACTGAATGCGGGTCAAGTTTTTCGATTAATTGAAGGGCCATCTCTTCTGTGAGTTCATTGACATCAACTGAATCAACGTAATTATTGTCGATCAGTTGCATGATCTCCTGAATTTTATTTCCCGGATTGACCAAGGTGTTGAAAAATCCGGAGAAGGCATTTTTCTCACTGATAAGACTTCTTACAGCAATTAAATTTCCTAATATCAGACCGCTGATCAAAGCTGCCAGAACGATGATTACTATAGATAAATTCTTTTTATTCATTGTTGTTAATCAAATGTTTGTGAAATTTTTACATGTAGAAATGCAATGCTTATCTACATTTAATGTAATTACGGTTTTAATAGTTCAACATCGATACCTGCTCTTTTCAGCAGATCCACACCATCCATGATGCGGTATTCTTCTCCGAAAACAACCCGCTTGATGCCTGCCTGAATAATTAGTTTTGCACATTCGATACAGGGTGATGCCGTGACATAGAGTGTGGCGCCATCGCTGCTGTTGTGCGAACGGGCAATTTTTGAAATGGCATTGGCTTCAGCGTGGAGCACGTATGCTTTCGACTGGTTATTTTCATCTTCACAATTATTCTCAAATCCCGAAGGAGTACCGTTGTAACCGTCGGAAATAATCATCTTGTTTTTTACCAACAGCGCACCTACTTTTCTGCGCTCGCAATAAGAATTTTCCGCCCATATCCGTGCCATGCGCATGTAACGTTCGTCCAGTAATTTTTGTTTGCTATCCATATTTTATTAAGAATTCCGAAGACTATTTTAATAATTCTTTTGAAAAATCAATCAGATTGATGCCCGAGAAATTGCCGGAAGTCATCAATAGGAGGGCACAGTTATCATAGGCAAGGCTTCGTAGTTTGGTCTCCAGAGCTGACCGATCGTTAAAAACAGTGATGTTGTTACCGCCAAAAGCTTTTCGTACTTCTTCCGTATCAATTGCTTTGAGTCTTTTGTGTTTGATAACTTCAGGATTGAAATATACAAACGCCATATCAGCTTCTGCCATACAACCTTCGTATTGTGGAAGGAAAGAGTCGGTGAGGCTGCTGAAGGTATGTAATTCCATACAGGCAATGAGTTTCTTGTCAGGATACTGTGCTTTTACTGCATGTACAGTGGCTTTCAGTTTTGATGGTGAATGCGCAAAATCCTTGAAAGCTACCGAGCTTTTTGTTTCGTGAATTTTCTGCAGGCGGTTGGATGCTCCCGGGAAGTCGGATATGGCGTTATTGAACTGCTCTTCGGTTACACCGATTTGTTTACAGGCCAATCGTGCCGCATGCAGGTTTTGCAGGTTATGTTCGCCGAATATCTTCAGTGCAACCTTTCCTTTTCGGGTTTTCAGATAGGTGATGCCATCAATAACTTCATGAGCTGGTGTTCCATATGGAAACGGTACCAGGTCGCGGCGGAGTTTCTCAGTAAGTTTTCGCAGTTCTTCATCCCCTTCGAAATAGATAAGTCGCCCTTGTATTTCCATCAGATCGATGAACTTGCGAAACTGATCCACATAGTTTTCAAAAGTGGGGAATACGTTGATGTGATCCCATGCGATGCCTGTCAGCACAGCAATGTGGGGCTTATAAATATGAAACTTAGGTCGCGGATCAAGCGGGGATGTTAAATACTCATCTCCTTCGAAAACGGCAATGCGTGAGTCGTACGTTAACTTCACCATGTTGTCGAATCCCTCAATCTGAGCTCCTACCATGTAATCGGCATCAATTTTCAGTTTCTTTAGCACATACAATATCATGGCTGTGGTTGATGTCTTTCCATGACTTCCACCGACAACGATACGTGTTTTGTTACGGGTCATCTGATAGAGATACTCGGGAAATGAATAGATTTTCAATCCCAGTTCTTTGGCTTTGATCAGTTCCGGATTGTCCTTGGTAGCATGCATGCCTAATATCACTGCCGAAAGATTCTTGTTGATTCTTTCGGGATACCACCCAAATGCGTCAGGCAATAAACCGTGTTCTTTTAACCTTGAGTAGGATGGCTCAAAAATTTCATCGTCGGAACCAGTGACTAAAAAATCACTTTTTTTACTGATGGCAATTGCCAGGTTGTGCATGGCTGCTCCACCAATGGCTATAAAATGTACTCGTTGCATATTATTTGGTCGGATATGCGTTTTTTTCTTATTTTTGTCTACGCTTTTTTTAGAAGAAGC
>Ga0209575_10000714_pt1 | contig 17038 bp, 12 predicted proteins | sample Medcelwee11metaG_FD_187172 | JGI IMG/M metagenome (GOLD analysis project Ga0209575, IMG submission 187172) | Freshwater pond sediment microbial communities from the University of Edinburgh, under environmental carbon perturbations - Medium... | ecosystem: Environmental > Aquatic > Freshwater >...
CCGCAGCCAAGTTGTTCTTCGCCCACGTAGCGAGTGCTTTCAAGGTAAAGCCAGGGACTGGTGTGAACTTGACAAAGCAGGGATGGTTTTTCTCATCCAACGACACCGCGGCCACGAACGGTACTTTGTTTTCAGAACCCCGTCCTACCTTGCCACCCATGCGTTCACCGCCCAGATAGGCGTCATCCTAATCAGGAAAAAATTTGCAAACAACGTGGAATCCAACCGAAGGCTTATTGACTGAAATTCTTGCGCGGATGCGCCCCAGCCCTTAATATTGCCGGTTTTCCCAAGTTATCGCCCCCAGAGGTATCCATGCGTAGCCATTATTGTGGTCAGGTTGACCAACAACTCATCGATCAACAGGTCACCTTGTGCGGTTGGGTACACCGACGCCGCGACCACGGCGGCGTGATTTTCATCGACTTGCGCGACCGTGAAGGCTTGGTGCAAGTGGTGATCGATCCCGATGCCGAAGCAGCCTTTGCCAGCGCTGAGCGGGTGCGCAACGAATACGTGTTGCGCATCGAAGGCCGGGTGCGAGCGCGTCCTGCGGGCACTGAAAACGCCAACATCCGCAGCGGCCAAATCGAAGTGCTGGGCAAAGCGCTGACCATTCTGAATACCGCCGAAACGCCGCCGTTCCAGCTAGACGAACACGAAACCGTCAACGAAGACATCCGCCTGCGTTACCGCTATATCGACTTGCGTCGCCCGGAAATGTTCCAACGTTTTCGCTTACGTGCCCAAACCGCCAAAGCCTTGCGGCGATTTTTGGATGACCAGGGTTTTATGGACATCGAAACCCCGATGCTCACCAAAGCCACCCCAGAAGGGGCGCGTGATTATCTGGTGCCCAGCCGCACTTATCCGGGACATTTTTTTGCGTTGCCACAGTCACCGCAACTGTTCAAACAGTTGCTGATGATGGCGGGCATGGATCGTTATTATCAAATTGTGCGCTGTTTTCGCGATGAAGATTTACGCGCTGATCGGCAGCCGGAATTTACTCAGCTTGATATCGAAATGTCGTTTATCGATGAACAAACCCTGCGCGATTTGATGGAAGAAATGATTCGCAGTGTGTTCAAAACCGTGTTGGCGGTGGCATTACCCCAGCCTTTCCCGGTGATGACTTATGCCGAGGCGATGCGCCGTTATGCGTCGGACAAACCCGATTTGCGGATTGGTTTAGAACTGGTCGATGTCGCCGATTTGATGCAAAACGTCGAGTTCAAAGTATTTGCCGACTTGGCAAACAATCCCCAAGGACGCATCGCCGCCCTCAAAGTGCCCGGTGGCAATGCCCGCTTAAGCCGTAAACAAATCGACGATTACACCCAATTTGTGGGGATTTACGGCGCTAAGGGCTTGGCCTATATCAAGGTCAACGAGTTGGCAAAAGGCCGCGAAGGGCTGCAATCACCGATCCTCAAATTCCTGCCCGACAGCACTGTGGACGGCATTCTGGCCCGCACTGGCGCGCAGGATGGCGATTTGATTTTCTTTGGAGCCGACAAAGCCAAGATTGTCAACGAAGCGCTGGGCGCATTGCGCGTTAAGCTGGGTTACGATCTGGGCCTGCTCAACGGTGCTTGGCGGCCATTGTGGGTGATTGATTTCCCGATGTTTGAATGGGATGACAAGGAAAATCGCTGGTTTGCGATGCACCACCCCTTCACCGCGCCGAATATCGACGACGTGGCCCATTTGCGTGACAATCCGGGCATCGCCCTGTCGCGTGGTTATGACATGGTACTCAACGGGTCTGAAATCGGCGGCGGCTCGATTCGTATCCACAAACCGGAGATGCAGCGCGCCGTGTTTGATTTGCTGGGGATTGGTGAGGAAGAAGCCCGTGAGAAATTCGGTTTCTTGTTGGATGCGTTGAAATCAGGTTGCCCGCCGCACGGTGGTTTGGCCTTTGGCCTGGATCGCCTGATGATGCTGATGACCGGAGCCACGTCGATTCGCGACGTGATCGCCTTCCCCAAAACCCAGACCGCAGCTTGTCCGCTGACTATGGCTCCTTCGCAGGCCAGCGAAGCCCAGTTGAAAGAACTGGGCATACGCTTGCGCAAGAGTGGTAGCGACAGCGCTTAAGTGCGCTCCAGGCAAAACGCTTAACTGAATGGCAGTGTCCCTTCGGCTCCGTTCCCTGAGCAGAGCCGAAGGGAACAGCATCAAAGGCAATGGCTTCAAAGAAAGCACCCCCGCGCATCCACACTGGTTTTCCTGAAGCTGGGCTGAACTCTCCATGCAGTTGTTAAATTTCCAGGTACTCAATTACCGTTCGGTGCAAGACAGCGGCATCATTCAAGTGGCCCCGCGCACGGTGCTGGTCGGACGCAATGAAAGCGGCAAAACCAATATTTTGCTGGCCTTACAAAGCCTGAACCCACCGGGTGGACTGAAACCCTTGTCGCTGGTAAAGGATTTCCCGCGCAGTCGCAGTCCTGCTGAATTTAGCGAAGCCTTGCCGGTGTTAAAAAGCCGCTGGCAATTGTCTGCCGCAGAACAAGCCGAACTGGCGGCGTTATTTCCCCGCGCCGCTCCCGTTCAAGAATTGGTGATCAACCGTCTGTATCGTGCCGGGCGGCAGATTCATTTGGTCGGTTTGCCGCCGTTGGCCGTCAACCGTGAAGCCAGCGAACGCCAAACCCGCAGTTTTGAACGCGGTTTTAAGCACTTGCTCAAAGACCTCACCGATAAATCAGTCATCGACAAAGCCGGGCGTGCGCTGAATATTCTCAGCCACGAATTGACCACGGGTTTAGACGACGCGGTGGAATGGGCCGGACGAGTGTTGCGAGTCGCCAGCGGTTTTCGCAAAAGCTGTGAACCCTTACGTTTGGTGTTGCCGGACAATGTGCAAAGCCAGTTGCAAGCCCTGGAAGAACACGCCAAAGACATTGCAGGCGATGAGGGTCTGTATCAAAAAGCCTTGATTTGGGTTGCACAAAAACTGCCGATCTTTGTCTATCTCAATGATTATCCACAATTAAAAGGCCATCAAAATCTACGCACTTTTTTGCAACATGCCGAGAAAAATGCCCTGGATGAAGCCGAACAAAATTTTGCCAGATTGTGCCAAGTTGCCGAACTCGATCCGCTTGAACTGGCGAAACACTTGGGCACCGATCACCAACATCGGCAATTGCTCACCAACCGCGCCGGGGCCATTCTGACTCAAACCCTGCGCAAACTGTGGCGCGACCGCCCGCTGAAAGTCCGTTTTAATCTGGACGCCGAACATTTCGACACGCTGATTTCTGACCCCAGCGACGTGTACGACGTGGAAGTCAATCTCGACGAGCGCAGCCGGGGGTTTAAGTGGTTTTTCTCGTTTTATATCACCTTTGCCGCCGACACCGCCGCTGGCTTGGCGCAAAATGCCATCGTGTTGCTCGATGAGCCAGGGATGCACTTACACGCCGGAGTACAAGGCGATTTGCTGCATCATTTCATTCAAGATTTCCCCAATCCGGTGATTTTCACCACCCATTCGCCGTTCATGGTGCCGGTCGATGAATGCGACGCGCTGCGCACCGTGGTGTTGCACGGTCAACTAGGCACCCAAGTGCATAACCGGCCCAGTGGCGACGCCAAAACCCTGTTCCCGATTCAAACCGCGCTGGGTTATCAATTGCTGCAACAGTTAAACCGGGCGGCCACCACCGTCTTGCTGCTGGAAACTGTCAGTGATTTCATTTATTTACAAGCGGTCTACAGCTATTTACAAGCCCAAGCCACGCAAGCTTGGCCCGCGTTGACCCTGTTTCCGGCAGGTGAAGCGTATGCCTTGGCGCAAACCGTGGCGCAGTTGCACACCGCCCACTGGCCGCTGCGGGTGTTGGTGTCGGCAAACCACCCCCAGGCCAAACAGCCCGGTCTCATCCCGTTGCCCCAAGGCGACAGCCTGGAAGATTTGCTGGAACCCAGCGTGTTTGCGCAACTGGTCAGCAGCAGCCACGCCGAGGTTTTGGCCGGGCGCATTCTCTATCCAGACCACAGCCTGCCCGGCTTGCGGGCGCGTTACCAAGGTGCTTTGCAAGCCATGCACTTAGACTTCCAAGCTGAGCGCGTGGCGCACCAATTCGCCCGCCAACTTGCCCAACAGCCTTCAGCGGTGTTGCCAGCGACCAGCCAGGCACGTTTTGTGGCCTTGTTGACGGCAATCACCCGCACCGACCCATTTTAACGGAACCGCTCATGTCTGCACTTTCTCCCACACCCGCTTGGCACACGCTGGCGCGTACCCCGCTGTCCTTACTGCTGATTGCGTTAGCGGTGCTGCTGACCTATTACCACAGTTTCGATGTGCCGTTTTATCTGGATGATTTTTCGTCGATCCAGGAAAACCCGCTGATTTATGATTGGCACGGTTGGGACAGCCTGCGCAAACTGTGGGAAAGCGCACCGATGCGCTTTGTCGGCTCACTGAGTTTTGTACTGAATTACCAGACCGGCCAGTTCAATGTCTGGGGCTATCATTTGCTGAATATTGCAATCCACCTGCTCAATGGCTGGCTGGTGTACGCGCTGCTCGGCAGCCTGTTGCGCACGCCGCGTTTACAAGACATGCCGCCGCTGGTCAACCACTGGTTGCCGTTGCTGGCCGCGCTGCTGTTTGTGTTACATCCTTTGCACATCCAGGCCGTGACCTATATCGTGCAGCGTTTGGCCGCGCTGGCCGCCTTGTTTTATCTGGCCGCACTAGTCGCCTTTATCCAAGCCCGTCTCAGCCCGCCGGGAAAAACTCGCTGGGGTTGGGCGGTATTGTGTCTGTTGCTGACGCTGTTGGCGTTGTTGACCAAGCAAAACACCGTGACTTTGCCGCTGATGTTATTGGTGATCGGCGGGGTGTTTTTTGGCGATGGCTTGGCGACTCTCAAGCGAATTTGGCTGCTGTTGCTGGGCGGTGTCGCGGTGTTGGGCGGCGTGTGGCTGATGTTGGCTTTAACCCACAATTACAACCCTTTTTCGCTGGCGGCGATGGAAACCCTGACTCGCGACACCGCGCAAATCTCGCGGCTGGATTATCTGGCCGTGCAAATGTCGGTGTTATGGCACTATATCCGTTTGTTTTTCCTGCCTTTTGGCTTGCATATCGACTACGATCCGCAGCCCTTGACTGGCTTTGCCAATCTCAGCGTGTTGCTGGCGCTGGCCGGGCATCTCTTGGTGTTGGGCACGGCGCTATACCAAGCGCGGCGCTGGCCGCTGCTGGCGTTTGCGATTTTGTTTTATTACCTGGCGCACAGCGTCGAATCCAGCCTGATCCCGATTCGGGACGTGGTGTTTGAACACCGCACTTATTTGCCCGATGTGGGGCTGTGTCTGCTCAGTGCTTGGCTGGTGTTGCAGGGGTGGGAGCGCCTTGCAGGCGCGATTTCTCAATCGCGGTTGCAAACCGCTCCTACTCAAAGCCTTCCCCTCGGCCTGTTGTTGATCGTGACCGTGCTGCTCGGCAGCTTGGCTACCCTGACTTGGCAACGCAACCAACTGTGGCGCGATCCGATAGCCTTGTGGCAACACAACGTGCAACAAGCTCCCAACAAAGCACGCGGCTGGTCGATTTTGGGTAAACACCTGATTCAAGCCGAACGCCCCCAAGAAGGCATCGCCGCATTACAACAGGCGATCCGGTTGCAACAGGCCACTCAAGGCAGCAACATCAGCACTTTTGACATCATCAACTTGATTGTCGGGCTAAAAATGCTGAAAAAATACGATCAAGCACTGGCGATTACCGAAACGGCCTTGGCCCAAAAACTACCGCCGATGCTGCGCTCTAAATTTCTGATTAATCAATCCAATATCTATTTTGAACAAAAACAATACGCACCCGCCGAACAAGCTTTGAAAGAGGCGATTGCGGTGTATCCGCAAAGCATCACCGCCCGCGCCAATCTGGCCAGCTTGCTAGGCAGCACCGGTCGTTATGACGAAGCCGAAGCGCTGTATCTGGAGGTATTGCGCATCGATCCCGACAGCCTCGCCACCCAGCAAAATTTGCAAACCCTACGCAAAATGCGCGAACAAGCGCAAACCACGCCCGCACCGGCTCCGCAACCCTGATGGCGCGAGTACTGCACCTTGGCAAATTCTATCCGCCTTTTGCGGGTGGCATTGAAAATTTCATGGCCGACTTGCTACCCGCCCTGCAAACCCAGGGCGATAGCGCGACCGCGTTGGTACACGGTCATCAGGCACCAGGTTGGCAGTGGGGCTTACGTGCCAAGCCCGACCCAGACTACCCGCAGCTCTACCGCGCTCCTTGCTATGGGCGGCTGCTTTACGCCCCACTCAGCCCGCAATTTCCGTTCTGGCTCACTCAGTTAATTCAACAAATCCGCCCGCAACTCCTGCATTTACACCTGCCCAACACCTCGGCCTTTTGGGTGCTGGCCAGCCCAGCGGCGCGGCGCTTACCCTGGGTGATCCACTGGCATGCCGACGTGGTGGCTTCCCAGCTAGACCGGCGTTTAGCGCTGGCCTACAGCCTATACCGTCCCTTTGAACAAGCCCTGTTGCGGCGCAGCCAAGCCATCATCGCCACTTCACCGCCTTATGTGGCGCACAGCCCAGCGCTGGCCCCTTGGCGCGACAAGACCCAGGTGATTCCCCTGGGGTTAAACCTGCAACGCCTGCCAGTCCCCGATGCCGCCAGCCTCGCCTGGGCAGCGGCGCAATGGGGGGATGCGCCGTTGCGGATACTTAACGTGGGCCGTTTGACTTATTACAAAGGCCAAACCCAGTTGCTCAGCGCCTTAGCACAAGTGCCACAGGCGCGCCTCTTGATCGTCGGCAGCGGCGAACTGCACACCCGCTTAGCCGCGCAGATTCAACGCCAAGCGCTGGGTGCGCGGGCCAGTCTGTTAGGCCATTGCAGCGATCAACAACTGGCTGCGTTACTGGCGAGCTGCGAGGTGTTTTGTCTGCCGTCACTCGAACGCACCGAAGCCTTTGGGATGGTGTTATTAGAGGCGATGGCCCAAGCCAAACCCTTGTTGGTCACGGAGATTCCCGGTTCTGGCGTGGCTTGGGTGGGTGCGGCTCAGGTGAATGCACTCCAAGTGCCCGTCGGTGACGTGCCCGCCCTCGCTCAGGCTTTGCAACAACTCCAACAAGACCCCGCCTTGCGCACCCGCTTAGGCAATGCGGGACGGGCGCGTTTGCAAAGGGATTTTACCATCGAGGCGGTGGCTGCACAGGTGTCAGCCTTGTATCGGGCAGTGATTTCTGGATAGACTGCCGTCACTGTTGTTTGTATCGAATACATCGGAGTTTACCATTGCCCATCGCTCACTCTTCTCATCGTGTCTCCAGTGCGCCACCGGCGGTGTTGGTGTTTGCAGGACACGATCCCGGCGGCGGGGCCGGTATTCAGGCGGATATCGAAGCCTTGGCTGCTGCGGGTTGTCATGCTTTGCCGGTGATTACCTGTTTGACCGTGCAAAACACCCAGAATGTGTTGCATCTGAAACCCTTGGAAGCAGACTGGGTACTGGCCCAGGCAGAAGCTTTGTTGGCAGATTTGCCGATAGCTGCTTGCAAAATTGGTTTATTGGGCAGTGCGGCGGTGGCAGAGGCAGTGGCTGGGTGGTTGCGACGCTATCCGCAATTGCCGGTGGTGTTTGATCCGGTGTTGGCGGCGGGTGGTGGACGCGATTTAAGCGGCACTGCGTTGTTACAGTGTTTGTGTGAGCAATTATTGCCCCTCACTACGCTGTTGACCCCCAACAGTGAAGAAGCGCGGCGCTTGACGGGACTTGATGAGTTACCGGCAGCGGCGCAGCGTTTGCTGGCACTGGGCTGTCAGCGGGTGCTGATCACCGGCACGCACGAGGCTGACGCCGAGGTGGTCAATACCCTGTACAGCATGACGGGCATACTCAACCGCAGTGTGTGGCCGCGTTTGCCTGGCAGTTATCACGGTTCAGGATGTACTTTGGCCGCCGCGATTGCTGCACAATTGGCCTTGGGTCAGGCACTGCCCACGGCGGTGGCGATTGCAGAAAGCTATACCTGGCACAGTTTGCGCCGGGGTTGGCGTCCTGGTGCGGGGCAATATTTGCCGCGTCGTTGTCCGGGATAAATAGGCGACACAACAGCAGAAGGATTTCGTCCCCGCGTGGTTTTGCGTATGCTAACAATGCAGGGAGCGGAGTCCCTCGCTACCGTGTTTTCCTCGCAACATTGCTCAGTGTCATCAGCAACACCTTTTACTGGAGTCAACACCTTGTTTAACCGATACACGATGCTCCTGTTCAGTTTACTTTTGGTGAGTATGCCGACGTTTTCGGCTACACCAGCTAAATCCGCCACACCAACCAGATCCGTTACCCCAGCCGTATCCAAACCCGCCACGTTGCCGCCCAAGCCAGTGAGCAAACCCGCACTCACCAAGCCCCCACTGAAACCGCTTGCCAAACCCACAAAAAAGCCATTTGCTGGAAAAGCACCGCTGGCTACAAACGCTGTTGCACTACCTGCGGATAATCGCTTTGGCGGACCGAAATCCAAAGAGGAATTGCAAAAGACGCGAGAAAATTACCAAGCTCAAGTGCTTAAAGGCCAGCCCGATCCGTATAAAAACCTGATGGCGGATTCCGAGATAAAATCCATTGCTGGGCCAGCGGGATCGAATTTGGCGGCAATGGTAAAAGTGCGGCCTTCGGTAGGCACCGGCTATCGTCATGAAGCCAACGAAGAGCTGGCGAACAATCCGGCGTTACAGCAACAACTGACCACCCGTTTTAGCCAAGAACAGCCGGAATTGCAGGGACAATTCGTGCCGCCTCAGAAAAATAACCACGGGCAATACGTCAAACCCTATGTGCTGCGGTCTGATGGCAGCAAGGTGGAATTGGAATGGCACCACAGCCCGAATCATGTCGGCACTGTGTCGCTGATTCCCAAGGAAACCCACCGTCTGGGCGAGGGCGGCATGGGGCGTTTGCATTATCTCGATCCGCAGACCGGCAGACCACAGGGCGGGAATCACCTATACACCGTTCCGCCACCGGCAACACAACCGGATAGGGCACCGGAATAAGGATTACATCACACCGACAGTTGAGCTGATGGATAGGGTTTTGTGGGAGCGTCTTGCAGGCGCGATGGTCGAAACCACTGCGCCTGCAAGGCGCTCCCACAATCTTTGCCGATCGTGTTAGTCCTTGGGATTATTTCACCACAAAATCGCTGGAGCCTTTGAGGACAAAATTCACCGTCGTATTACCGCTGCTGGGAATGCTGTGGCGACCGAGACTTTGACCGTTGGCATACACGTCCACCGACGCACCGCAGGCCGAATTGCCTAAATCCAGTTCGTAGCGGCCATTGCGCGGATAGGTGGTCTGGCTGTTCCAACTGGTGGAAACCCGCGCTGTGCCGTCTATTTCGGAACCATCGGTACGGGTGGCGCTGCCTTTGATGCCGCAGGCCAGGGCGCTAGCGTAAGCGGTCAACAGGGAGATGGCGAGTAGAAATTTGTGCATGGTAAATCCTCTGGTGTGGTTGATTGTTACGGGGATACTACTTTAAGTCCTTCAATGCCTGCTAATTCTGTTAATTTCGTAAATCTTCTCTACAACAAGCATGGGGACGAGAAAAAACCACCAGGCGGTGCCCTAAGTTTCCGTAGCCTGTCGTTTATTGTAGACTCTGTGCCCGACGGCTAACACCGCTGGCAGCGGTGTTAGCCATTTCGCCACCACACTCAATCTACAGGAGTTCCTATGAGCAACACCCTGCTCGCCCTCTCCCTGCTGGCCGCTGTGCTGCCCGCGCAGGCCGAGGAAGAGACTTACACCAACAGTATCGGCATGGAATTTATCAGAATTCCCGCTGGTTCGTTCATCATGGGCTGTAATCCCGATTTCGAGGATTGTGTTAGTGACGAAAAGCCTCAGCACAAAGTCAAAATTTCCCAACCGTTTTACCTGGGGCTGAGCGAAGTCACCCAAGCGCAATGGGTGGCGGTGATGGGTAACAATCCATCTAAGTTCAAAGGCCGTACCAATCCGGTGGAACAAGTGTCCTGGGACGATGTGCAGGCATTCATCAGCGCTTTAAACGACAAGGAAAGCTGCAACGCTTGCTACCGCCTGCCCAGCGAGGCGGAATGGGAATACGCGGCACGGGCCGGCAGCACCACCGCCTATTCATTCGGCGACGGCGTGGACGAGTTGGGGCAATACGCTTGGTTCAGCGACAATTCTAACGAAAAAACCCACCCGGTCGGCCAATTGCAGCCCAATCCCTGGGGTTTGTACGATATGCACGGCAATGTGTACGAATGGGTGCAGGATTGCTATCACGAAAGTTACGCGGGCGCGCCAACGGACGGCAGTGCATGGACTTCCAGTTGTTATACGAATACGATTGATGGAGCTTCGCGCCGTGTGCTGCGCGGCGGTTCTTGGTTCAGCAATACTTTCAGCTGTCGGGCGGCTAAACGCAACATCGACCGTCCTGATGTCCGTCTCAACTACTTCTACGGGTTTCGAGTGCTTCGTGTTGCGTTGAGGACTTAGTGGCCCTTTACCCTTTTGCTCTCTTACCCTTACCTAAGCTGTGGGTTCTGGGTGTGTTAGGAGCTGCGGGGTTCAGGGGCGGCAGCCCCTGATCGCGCTATTTTTTGGCTCTCCGAATCACGTAATGTTAGATGACACCCACTGTTTTAATAGGAATTCCTCAGACTTCCCCGCATTGGCTGTCGCTTGTCCTAAGCGCAGTCGCAGGAAAGGGCAGTTAATCCTCTGGGATAGGCAGTGACGCCCGGTTAATACAAATCCTGGGGGTCTACGTCCAGCGACCAGCGTAAACCACGCGGTGCGATTAAGTCAGCCTGCCAATGTGCCAGCACATGGTGCAAAGCGGCGCGGGCACTGGCTTGTAACAGTAATTGCCCCCGGTGATGCTCGGCACGCCGTTTTAATAAAGCCGCTATCGGCCCTAACACCTCCAAATTTGCCCCCAAGGTTTTCGCCCAACTCACTGCACGGTCGGCAGCGTGTTGCAAAAATTGTTGCAACACGGCTTCGTCCTTGGTTTCGGCACGCAATAAGGCCAGATACGCATAGGGTGGCAGCAGCGCGGCTTGGCGTTCGCTCAGTGCGGCCTCGGCGAAGGCTGGATAACCTTGGCGCAGCAAACGGCGCAGCAAAGGGTGGTCGGGGTGATAGCTTTGCACATAGACTTCCCCGGCGAGTGCCGCCCGCCCGGCACGCCCGGCGACTTGAATCAGGCTTTGAGCAAGCCGTTCTGTACCCCGAAAATCCATGCTAAACAGGCCATTATCGACATTCACCACGCCCACCAGGGTGACATTGGGAAAATGATGGCCTTTGGTGAGCATTTGCGTGCCGACCAAAATATCCGCCTCGCCCTCGTGAATCTGTGTCAACAATTGCTGCATCGCGGCTTTGCGCCGCGTGTTATCGCTGTCGATGCGCAAAATCCGGGCGCTGGGAAATTGTTGCACCAGGGTTTGTTCGATGCGTTCAGTGCCGTATCCCAAGGGACGCAGGCGGTCTTGTTGGCACACTGGACAGCGCGACGGCAGCGGATAACGGGTGCCGCAATGGTGACAATGCAAGGACGGCTGGCGCTGATGTAGGGTCAAATGCGCGGAACAATGGGTGCAGTCGGCAATCCAGCCACAGTCATGGCACATATAAGTGGGCGCAAAACCGCGTCGATTGATGTACACCAAGCTTTGCTGGCCCAAGGCGAGGCGTTCGCTGAGCGCTTGTAACAGTGGGACGGACAAACCCGCTTGGGGAGGTTGCTGGCGCAAGTCAATCAGTCGAAAGCGCGGAGGCAGGGCATTTCCAGCGCGTTCGGGCAAGCTCAAGCGCTGATAACGCCCGGTTTGTCTGTTGTGCAGGCTGTCCAGGGCTGGCGTCGCGCTGCCCAACACCACCGGCACTTGGCATTGGCGGGCGCGCATCACCGTCACATCTCGCGCCGAATATTGAAAACCCGCTTGTTGTTTATACGAAGCATCGTGTTCTTCGTCGATAATAAACACCCCCGGACGTGCCAGCGGTGTCCAGGTGGCGGTGCGGGTGCCCAACACTATCGGCGCACTGCCATCCCGCGCCATCAGCCAAGCCGACAACCGTTCTTGCTCGCTCAAGCGCGAATGCAAAATCGCGATGGGGACGGCGAAACGGGCCTCGAAACGCGCCAGCATTTGCGGGGTGAGATTGATTTCCGGCACCAGCACCAGCGCTTGACGCCCGGCGTCGATCACCGCTTGGATGATTTGCAAATAGACTTCGGTTTTGCCGCTGCCAGTCACGCCTTCCAACAAAAAAGCCTGAAAACCCAGCAAATGGCTGCACACCGTCGTCACGGCTTGTTGTTGCGCAGCATTGAGGCTGAGCGGCGCTTGTCCACCGAGCGCCGAAACCAGCGGTTTGTCTAGGCGTATCGCTTGTGCCCAGCCTTTTTTTTCCAACTGGCGCAAACGCGCCGATGCCTGGGGTTGGCGCGCCAACAGGTCGGCGTTGCTGATGCCGTCGGGATGCGCTTGCAAGCAGGCCATCAACCCTTGTTGCGCCTGTTGACGCGGTTTATTGAGGCTAGATAAATCCAGCGCGGCCCCTTCAGCAGTGACGCGCCAACCGGGTAAACTGGGCAACACCGCCGCCGCCCCTTGGCCTAACAAACTGGGCAAAGCGGTTTGCACCACCAGCCCCAGCGGATAATGATAATAACGGGCCGCCCAGCGAATCAGCGTCAGCAATTCGCTGGGCAATAGCGCCGTCTCATCCACTAGGCTCAGCGCAGCCTTTAAGCGGGCTGGCGGCCAATCGCTGTGGTTGCTGATGCCCAAAATCAAACCAACGGTTTCGCGGCGGCCAAACGTCACGCGCAGCCGTTGTCCGATCTGCAAACAGGCCGGGTCTAGGCCCGGCGGCGGCAGATAATCGAATAACTGCGGCAGCGGGCAGGGGATCGCCACTTGTAACACCGTCAGCGGGTTATTCATCACTGCGCCCTAAAAAAGCCGCTTCCCTTCGGCTCCGCTCAGGGAACGGGAGAGCCGCTGGCTGAGCGGAGTCGAAGCAAGCGCAGTCGAAGGGAGGGAACAGCCCTTCGGCTCCGCTCAGGGAACGACTAGACATCCAGCAAAGCGCTGACGGCGGCTTGATCGGCGCGGCGCATTGGTTTGCCAGTCACCGGGTCGGGCGGGGCTTGGCGCAGGTCTAACAGCGGGAACACGGTGAGATTGACCCGTGCGTCGCCTGCCAGGAATTGATAACAAGGATAGCTTTTGTTGACACTGGGAAAGCTGCGCTCGCTCAATTCATACGGCATATGGCGTTCCAGTAAGAACAGCGCCAAGTCTTCATGGCTATCGGTGAACAAATGCAGACTGATTGGGCTGTGGGGATTGGCGGTGCCGTTGAGGATTTTGCCCACTAAACGCGGCTCAAAGGTGTGCAGCAAACGCATCGCCGCCAGTGCGCTTTCGCGTTGACGGCGTAGCTGTTGGGGTTGCTGTGCGGCGCAAAACAGCCGCTGATAGGCGGCCAGTTCGGCTTCGATCTCGCTGTTGCTGGGCAGGTGACGGTGCGAAATCCCCAAACGGTCAGCCGCCTTGAGTTTCGCCACCCGGTAATCGTCGATATATTCTTGCACCATCAAACGTGCAGTGGCTTGAGCAAGGGATTGGCGTAATGAAGACACGATCAATAGCTCTCAAGAATGGTCTGTCTGAGTTGGGCTAAACCCGCGTGGCTGGGCGCGATGGTTAAACCTTCGCCGATCAACGCCAAGCTGCGTTGGTTTTCACCCTGGGCATAGGCACGGCGGGCGAGGATTTCATAACGGTTGGCAATTTGTTGAATGCCTCGCAGCGCCATCGGATGCTCGGGGCGTAACCTGAGCAATTGTTGATAGGTTTCATAGGCGTTATTGCCAGGCGGTTCCAGCAAATGACCCGCCACCAGTTGACGACTGGCGGACAGTAACAGCTTGGCTTCTTGCGGATCGGGGGGAGATTCCCTGCGGTTCCGCTCCGCGCCCTCACCGCTCCCTTCGACTCCGCTCAGGGAACGGTGAGGACGCGTGGTTTCGTTCGTCGTTGGCACAGGGACTGTTGCTGGCGCTGGCACTGCGCGTACTTGCGCGGCCTCAGCGGCGGCTTGCGCCTGTTGCTGACGACGGTATTTTTCCTGCGCCTGTCGGGTATTTTTAGCCAAGGCTAACAACGCCTTATCCTCAGGCAAGACTTGCAGGGCGCGTTTCACCCAAGCACTTGCTTCGCTGAAATTTTTACGTTGCAACTGCTGATTAGCCAGTTTGGTGTACACCGCTGCGATCCGCGCCAGTCCCGCTTGTGCCTGGGGTTGCCCAGGCAGCAGTCGCAACACCGCTTGATAGCTGGCATAGGCGTTGTCGTCGGCGGGGGTGGTGTAGTGATAACTGCGCATTTGCCGCTCGGCTTGATTGAGCAAGGCAGTGACTAGGCTTTGTCGTTCGGCTTGATCGAGCAAGGGATCGACTAAGCTTTGCCGCGCGGCGGCGGTGCGGTCATGTTGCGGGGCGAAATTACGCATCTGCGTGTACATCGCTGTCGCTTGAGTCAATTGCTGCGCTTGAATCAGTGCTTCCAGGTGGGTACTGGCACTGGTCATAAAATCTTCGCGCAGGCTCAGCAAAGTCTGGTGTTCCGGGTCTAGGCTGTGCATTTTGTGATACAGGACTTCCGCCTCGTCAAAATCCTGGACTGCCAAGCGTTGGCGGGCCATTTCCAAGTAGTGCAACAAGATGCCGTCTAAGACCTGCTGAGCCACCCCTGGGTCTAAGGCCAACAGGCGTTGGTAAGTCAGATGCGCATTGTCCTGAGCCGGTAAAGTCAAACGCGCTTCGGCAATTTGTCGTTGCGCCATGGTCAGTAATTGGGCGACTGCGGGTGAGACTGGCGGTGTGGGTGAGACTGGCGATGCTGGGGTGGGCTGCGCTTCCTCAGCCGTTCCTTGTGCCTCCCCGGTTTCCGTTCCCGTTCCCTGAGCGGAGTCGCTTGCCCTGAGCGGAGCCGAAGGGAAAGGAACTGGCAACGGGGCCGAAGGCGCGGGCGTGGGGCCACTCTCAACCACCGCTGGCGCAGACGGCGCAGGCGGCAAACTCGGCGTTTCCGCAACCACAACAGGCAACGGTGCTGGTGGCGCATCCGTCACCGACGGCAGCGGCGTTTCAGCACGCTGCATCAACCAATACCCGCCTGCCGCCACTGCCAATGACATCAGCAGCCACAGCGCCCAACGTCCCCACGGTGAGGCATCCCGTTCAGCGGCAACCAACACATAGCGATTACGAAAATAGGGGTCTTTTCCTGGAGTGATCTGCATAGCTTAGGTACCGGGCAAAAGGGCGCGGATTGAGACAAACATTATAAACAAACTCACTGCCCCTGTTCAGTCTGATTTCCGTGTAAAACCGACGGGCTTTTAATGGTAAAATCGCCGCCCACCTGCGCCGGTGCAGGCTGCTTTTGCAACGCTGTTTTCACCCTCAGCCCATTCACCCAGGGAGTTTTCTATGACTTTAATTCGACCCTTCGCAGGCGTTCGTCCGCAAGCTGCGCACACCAGCGCCGTGATTGCCCCGCCGTATGATGTCCTGAATGCCGAAGAAGCGCGTCAACGTGCCGCTGGAAAAGCCTGGAGTTTTTTACACATTTCTCGTCCTGAGATCGATTTACCGCCAGACACCGATCCCTATGCAGCAGCGGTGTACGCCAAGGGCGCGGAAAATTTCCAACACCTGCGCCAACAGCAGATACTCAGCCAAGACGCCCAGCCCTGTTACTATTTGTATGAACTGGTGATGGGCGACCACCACCAAACCGGCTTAGTCGCGGTCGCCTCAGTGGCTGATTATGACAGCAATCGCATTCGCAAGCATGAATTTACCCGCCCGGACAAAGAAGACGACCGAGTGCGCCAGATTGACACGCTAAACGCCCAAACTGGCCCAGTGTTATTGGCTTATCGCCAGAACGCAGCCTTACAAGCCATTATCGACACGGTGACAGCGCAACCGCCGCTGGTCGATGTCTGCGCAGATGACGGCATTCAACACCGGCTGTGGATAGTAGAAGCCGCCGCGCAAATCGACCGCATCACCGCCTTGGTAGACGCAATGCCCGCCCTGTACATCGCCGACGGACACCACCGCTCAGCGGCAGCCTCGCGAGTCGCCAGCCAGCGCCGCGCCAATAATCCGCGCCACACTGGCGACGAAGCGTACAACTATTTTCTGACCGTGATGTTTCCAGACGATCAAATGCAGATTTTAGATTACAACCGCGTGGTTAAAGACCTCAACGGCCTGAGCAAAAGCGCCTTCTTGGACGCACTGCGCGACACTTTCACTATCACCCCTTGTGTGGGCTTGGCACAACCACGTACCCGAGGTGAATTCGGTTTATATGTGGCGGGACATTGGTATTATTTGCAAATTCAAGCAGATAAGATTCCCACCGGCGACCCGGTGGCGGCATTAGATGTCAGCTTACTCAGCGATCACCTGCTCGGCCCGGTGTTGGGCATTACCGACCTGCGCCGGGATAAGCGGATTGATTTTGTCGGCGGGATTCGCGGGCTAGATGCCCTACAAGCGCGGGTAGACAGCGGCGAAATGGCAGCAGCCTTTGCACTCTATCCGACCAGTCTGCAAGAACTGATGGCAGTCGCCGATGCAGGCCGGGTGATGCCGCCCAAATCCACTTGGTTTGAACCCAAGCTAGCAGATGGTTTAGTGTCACATTTATTGTAGAGTTACTGGCACACTCGCTGACCGCCATGGAGAGCGAAGGAGAGCGAAGCGAAGGCGGTTAGTCCGCGATAGCCAATGCCCGAGCGTAGAGCCGTAGGTTGAAGCGAGGGCGCAAGCCACAGGAGAGACGCAGCGGGTGTGATTGGCGTAGAGTCATGGGGGAGGGAGTGTGCCGAAGCCGCGGAGTGGCGAAGGCGGACGGGAGACACCGGACGAATCGGGGAGAAAAGGAAGA
>Ga0209575_10000715_pt1 | contig 17032 bp, 15 predicted proteins | sample Medcelwee11metaG_FD_187172 | JGI IMG/M metagenome (GOLD analysis project Ga0209575, IMG submission 187172) | Freshwater pond sediment microbial communities from the University of Edinburgh, under environmental carbon perturbations - Medium... | ecosystem: Environmental > Aquatic > Freshwater >...
ATCATCCACGCGGCGTTGCTGCGTCAGGCTTTCGCCCATTGCGCAATATTCCTCACTGCTGCCTCCCGTAGGAGTCTGGACCGTGTCTCAGTTCCAATGTGGCTGATCATCCTCTCAGACCAGCTACCCGTCGTAGGCTTGGTAAGCCGTTACCTTACCAACTACCTGATGGGATATAGGCTCATCCTTTGGCGATAAATCTTTAACAACATAACCATGCGGTTCCGCTGCATCATCTGATATTGTCCCCGATTTCTCGGGGTTATCCCAAACCAAAGGGCAGATTACCTATACATTACTCACCCTTGCGCCAAGTCCTTGTAACCGAAGTCACTCAGACTTTGACTTGCATGTGTTAGGCACGCCGCCAGCGTTCGTCCTGAGCCAGGATCAAACTCTCCGTTGTAAGAGTTTAATACACTTTGTTTGATCCGGCTGATTTTACCTTGAGTTCAAGAACTACAAAGCAATTGACTTTTTGGCGTTCACTTAAGCAACAAATTCAAAGAACTTGACCTTGATGATCAAGGGAAACTAATGTACAACTTTTCTCGCCACCTACCAAATCTTTTTTTCTTTTTCTTCTTCAGCTTTTCTCCGACACTCCCTTTTCATACGAAAAGACCAGCATCGACCTCAGCATCGAGCATTTCCCTTAGATCAGTAAAGTCAAATAACAGAACCCTTTCGGGCCTTTCTTCATCTCGCGACGTCGCCGTCTCAAGTGAAGGCTCCTAATGTACCACCCTCACACCATACTTCCAAATCAATTCTTGGGAAAATCTCTCTTTTCTGAGAAAAAGAATAAAAAAGTGAACCTGGCAAACTCACAAATACGGCATGAACAGGAAATTTGCACGCCGGTCCACTTCGTCCGCCAAGCCCTCTGAATAGCCCTTAAAACACCAAAAGGGCGCTCCCGCGCCCCTTCTGTGCAATAATTCTTGTCCTGCCCGCTTTTACTGCCAGCCACCAACTATGTCGAAGATTTCGCGGTCGCCGATTGGTTTCGGAACCGAGGCAAGCGGTTTCTCGGAGAGAATCTGGTCGGCGATCTCGTTGTAGGGCGCGAGGCACTCTGCCAGCTCCGGCTCGTTCTCATCCATCGCGAACAGCGTCTTGCCCGCGAATCGGCTTTTGCGGATCAGCTCATGGTACGGAACCTTGGCGAGCAGACGCGTACCGACCTGCTCGGCGAACTGGTCGAGCATGTTGGTTCCACCGCCTTTGGTGTAGTCCACGCGGTTGGCCACGATACCGGCGAGCTGCACCTTGTAGCGTACGCTCTTCTGCTGGATGGCCATGCAGAGTCGGTTGGCCGCGAAAATGCTATCGAAGTCGTTGGTAGCGATGATGACCGCGTAGTCGGCGTAGTTCAGCGGAGCGCTGAAGCCACCGCACACCACGTCGCCGAGCACGTCGAAAAGAATGACGTCGTACTTGTCGTACAGCCCCATCTCCTGCAACAGCGTCACCGATTCGCCCACGACGTAGCCGCCGCAGCCGCTGCCAGCCGGAGGCCCACCCGCTTCGAGGCCGTCGATACCGGCAAAACCGGTTTCGATAATATCTTCGGGGGTCAGCTCCTCATGGTGGAAATCGACCTCTTCAAGCGCTTCGATGACGGTTTTCTGGAGCTTTCCGGTAATCGGAAAGGTGCTGTCGTGCTTCGGATCGCAGCCGATCTGGAGCACCTTGGCCCCCTTGAGCGCCAGCGCTGCCGAAATGTTCGCGCTGGTCGTGCTCTTGCCGATCCCGCCTTTTCCGTAAACGGCCAATACTAAACTCATGGTATGATAGAGGTCAAATGGTTTGTTCGTTGATTTTCAAGCTCTCCGGATGTCTTACCCGCCCAGATGCTCCTTCGCCTTCCGGAACACATCCGCCGTGATGACCGGTTCGCCGATTTCGCGGGCGAAGTTCTCGCTGTTCTTGCGCACCTTCTTGCGCACGAAGAAGGGCACCTTGCCAAGCATCTTCTCAGCTTCGGCTGTCCAGCTCATCTCGCCGCTTGCCGACGCGGTCGCGACCGCAGCTTCCGACGGAGCGGCAGCCGAAGCCTGCGCGGACGAAGCTGATGCAACCGTGCCGTTGCCTGTCATCGCCGCTTCGGTGAACGTTTCCGGCTCCTCCTCCTCGTATTCGAGGCCGGCATCGCCGAAGAAGTCGATCAGATGCTTTTCCAGACCGAGCTTGGCCGAAGTATAAACCCTGTCGGCCATCACATCCGCGCCATCGAAACCGAAGAAGGGGTAGTAACCGAGCAGGTGGTTTTCGATATGGGTCGGCGTCGAAATGACCATGCAGGGCACGTCGAGCTTGCGGCAACTGTGCCGCTCCATCTGGGTGCCGCAGACCAGCTCCGGCATCTCCTCCTCGATAAAGGCCGAAACCTCCTGGAACTTGTCGGTCACCATCAGCTCTCCAGGCAGGTAGCCTTCGAGCTGCTCGCGCACCCAGTCGGCCTGCTTCGGCAGATAGGTGCCCACGCCGATGATCTTCATGCCGAGCTCGTCCTTGAGAAACCTGGTGACGCCCACCACCTGCGTTGCGTCGCCAAACACGAACGCCCGCTTGTTGCTGAAGCTCTCCATGTCCGCCGTGCGCGCAAACCACGGCACACCGCTCGGAGCACTCTGGCCGTCGAGCGAGAAGTCGCGCATCTGGGGCATTTCGATCGGAGCCACTCCTTTCTCCGCGCCGATCTTGTTCACCTCGGCGATGATCGCCCTGAGCCAGCGCAGCGTTGCGTTGACGCCAAGCGGCGCTTCGGTGATCGAGGGCATACCGAACTTCTCCTTGAGGTACCCGGCAGCCTGGCAGCCGATCTCACGGAACGGCGCAATGTTGACCCATGCGGCAGGCAGCTTTTTCAAGTCGCCAATGCCCGCGCCCCACGGAGCCACCACGTTCACCTCGATGCCGAGCGTCTTGAGCATTCGGCGGAGACTGGTGAGGTTGGCGCGGAGGTGAAAGCCGAGAGAGGTGAAACCAAGCAGGTTGACCGAAGGCTTTTCGGTCTTCGGCTGTTCGGCGGCGAAGCGCTTCACCAGCTCGGTGAACAGCCCTTCGGCGGCCTCGGTTTCGGCCACCCTGAAGGGGTTGACCGCATAGACCATGATCTTGTCCTGATCGACGCCGGAGGAGCGAGCCATCTGGCCGAGATCCTCCTGAAGCAAGGCCGTGCTGCAACTCGGCGCGACCACGATCAGCTCCGGCTTGTAGTGCTTCTCGACCTGCTCGATCGTGCCGGGCAGCCGAGAGGTGCCGCGCGCCAGGTCCTGGCCGCGCACAACGCTGATGGAAAGCTTCGGGAACTCGGGCGTCCGTTCGAGCATGGTGTAGGTCGCCGTGATGTAGTCGTCACCCTGGGGGGCATGATAAACGGTATGGACCCCTTTCATGCTGTTGGTCACTCGGCTTACGCCGTGCAGCGCGGTCCCTTCATACAGCCAGAAAGCTAAACGCATGATTGATCGTTGGTTTTCGTCTTGGAATTTTACTGAGCGCTGGGCATCACCCCTTCGAGCCACACCGAATCGTCGAACTCCGGCAGGCTCTCGCGGCGCAGGAGCGGAGCGACAAACAGGTTGGCGAGGGTGAACACGCCCGACCAGCTATGGATCGACATGAGCGTGAACTCCATGCTCCACTTGACGACAAAGCCGTTGCCGACGAACGGGTTGGCCGTCATCAGCGAGGTGACGATCATGTCGGGGCGGGTACGCCTGATCTCCTCGAGCTGGCGATGAAAGTTGGGCTGCTCGACCACCTTGACGCCTTCGAGCGCTTCGAGTTCGCGAGCGTGGAATTTCTTGTTGATGTAAGCGCTGCTGCACTCGACCACCTCCGCCCCGGCGTTCTTGAGGAAGCGGGCCAGCGGCAGCTCCATCATGGTGTCGGCGGTGAGGAAAATCTTCTTGCCTTTGAGCATGTCGGTCTGCGGCTTGATCTTCTGCCAGGCAGCTTCGGCGCGGTCGGACAGATCGACCTCGATGTCGAACATCGCCGCCAGGTCTTCCCAGAAGGTTTTGGTGCCGTCGGGGCCGAACGGAAAGAGCGAGGTGAGCACCTTGGCGCCGCGTTCACGGCTCAGGCGGGAGCAGACGCGCGACAGGTAGGGCTGGATCGGCGCGAGCACTGTGTCGGGGCCGATGGCCGGAAGCTTGTCGAACCGGCTCTCGGGCAGGAAGCCCGCCACCGGAATGCCGAGCTGTTCGGCTTCGGTGCGCAGGTCGTCGGCCGTGATGTCGTTGACCGAGCCGACGAACACCACCTTTTTCTCACCGGCGGGAGCTTCGGGGCAGAAGGGCACCAGCGCTTGGAGCACCGAGTCCTCGGCCTGCGTGAAGTTGAACACCAGGCCGCTGGCCGGCACGAAAAGCACCGGCGTCTTGTCGGTGCTGAGATGGTGGGCCAGACCCTTGAAATCGACCTTCATCACCTCGGGGGTACAGGACGAAAGCAGGAAGATCACCGACGGATTGTGGTCGCGCTTGATCTCCTCGATCACCGCTTCGAGCTGAGGCTCGGCGCGGGAAAGATCGGCCTCCTCGATCAGCGCGATGCCGAACCGAGGCTTGGCAAAGATCATCATGCCGAGGGCGTTCTGGAGAAAGTGCGCGCAGGTGTGGGTACCGAGAATAAGGAAAAAGCTGTCCTTGATCTTCTGGTAGAGCCAGCCGACGCAGGCCAGTCCGCAGAAGCTGTGAGTGACGTTATCCTCTTTGAGAATCTGGCAATCGCTTGAAACCGGCATCATGGCAATATGACTTTAGAAGATGGTGCTGGCCGCTCCGAAGTGGCTCCGGGCGCTCAACCCTTGATAATTGAGAACTCGAAGATAAAAATAATTTTCATTTATCCGGCGCGGCTTTCCGGGCTTCGACCAGCGCAGAGAAGCGAGGAGTCGATAATAGCAATGCACACCCCCATGTGAAATTCCATCGAAGATCGCAACCGCCCGGTCCACGACGTCCGTCATTGTCCACCACCCGCGCCCGGCTTTTGCCTTGCCCTCTCGACCGAGGCCACCTTGTCGCCGAGGGAGACCGCCTTGTCGCGGCGGTCGTCAATCTTCATCACGGTATAGACCCGCGCCACCCCCTCGCCGAAGCAGTGCTCGTGCAGCTTGCGGGCGACAGCGAACAGTTCGTCCGCCGAACCCTCGACCGTGGTGCCCATGTCGTTCAGCCTGAACGAAAGGCCGCTCTCGTCGAGCAGCCTCTCAAGCCCGGCAACCCAGGCGCTCAGCCCGCTGCCGCCAGCGCCAAGCGGAATCACCGTAATGTCGAGGAGGGCCATAAGGCAACCGGAATGAGATTGGGCTAAAGCCCGTATATACTATAAGTTATCCATAAACCCCGGACTAAAGTCCGGGGCAATTGTTGAAGAGAGTTTAAGAGATATAATTGCCGAAGTAATAACCCTGCGGACACTCAAACCTCTTCCATTCATGTTGCCCCGACTCTCCCACATTCAGCCGGGTTTCAACCCGGCGGACATTCATCCACTCTTCCGCTTCATGTTGCCCCGGCTTTCAAGCCGGGGGGGGGAGGGAAACAGAAAGCCAAAAAAAATCCGGGCTTCAGCCCAACTTTTTACTTGAACACCGTCTCGTCGCGGCCTGGTCCGACGGAGATGAAAGTCACCGGTACGCCGACCGCCTCTTCGAGGAAAGTCACGTAGGCCTGCGCGTTCGGGTGCATCTCGTCGAAACTCTTGGCTTTCGAGTTCGAGGCCATCCAGCCCGTCAGGCTCTTATAGACCGGCTGCACACGCGACAGGGTCTGGTGCTCGGTCGGGAAGTCGTGAATCTCCTTGCCGTCGAGCATGTACGAGGTGCACACCTTGATCTCCTCGAAAGTATCGAGCACGTCGAGCTTGGTCAGCGCCAGCTCGGTCACGCCGCTGATCGTCAGTGAGTAACGCAGCGCCACCAGGTCAAGCCAGCCGCAGCGCCGCTTGCGCCCGGTGGTCGCGCCGAACTCGCAGCCGATCCTGCCGAGCGCCTCGCCAATTTCGTCGTCGAGTTCGGTCGGGAAGTCGCCGTTGCCGACGCGGGTCATGTAGGCCTTGCAGACGCCGATGATTTTGCCGATGTGGTTCGGCGCGACGCCGGAGCCGGTACACGCGCCGCCGGAGGTTGGATTGGAAGAGGTCACGAACGGGTAGGTGCCGTGATCCACGTCGAGCAGGCAGCCCTGCGCCCCTTCGAGCAGCACGGTTTTGCCCGCCTTGATCTGGCGGTTCAGGTAGAGCTGGGTGTTGGTCACGTAGGGATCGATCTCCTTGTCGAACGCCTCATACTCGCCGATGATGGCATCGACGTCGATCTCCTCCTTTTCATAGACCTTGCAGATCAGCTTGTTCTTGGCGGCGATGTTGTCGCGCAGCTTCTCTTCGAGTACCTTGGGACTCAACAGATCGACCACCCGGATGCCGTGGCGGGCGAACTTGTCCTCGTAGCTCGGCCCGATGCCGCGACCGGTGGTGCCGATTTTCTGCTCGCCGGAGAGGCTGGACTCGCTCAGCGAATCGAGCCGCTTGTGGTACGGCATGATGAGGTGCGCGTTGTGGCTGATGAACAAGCGACCCTTGACGTCGTAGCCCAGCTCCTCGACCTTCTGGATCTCCTCCATCAGCGCATTCGGATCGATCACGACGCCGTTGCCGATCACGCAGATGCAATCCTTGTTGAAGATGCCGGAGGGAATGAGGTGCAGCACGACGGTCTTGCCGTCGAAGCAGATGGTGTGACCAGCGTTCGCGCCGCCCTGATAGCGCACCACGATGTCGTATTTATCCGAGAGGTAATCGACCAGCTTGCCCTTGCCCTCGTCGCCGAACTGCGTGCCCACAAGCACGGTAGCAGACGCTGCCGGCCTGCTGAATGTTTTTTCTTCCACGTCGCTTGTTTTTACTGAGAAAAAGTATCGATCGAAGCCAGAAGCCCGTCCCGGCCACTGCCCGACAAAGACGAATAATTTACAATAAATTTGGCTTTCGACGCGCAACTTTCAATCGTGCGGCGGGCTTTCGACTTTTCGGCCTGCTTGAGCTTGTCCCACTTGGTCAAGACGATGCCAAACGGCCGACCGCAATAGTCGAGAAACTCCATCATCTCCCGGTCGGAGGCCATGCCCGGATGGCGCGAATCGATGAGCGCCACGACGAGGGCGATCTGGTCGCGCTTCTGGATGTAGCCCGTCAGCAACTTCCCCCAGCTCTCGCGCTCCCCCTGCCCGACCTTGGCATAGCCGTATCCCGGCAGATCGACGAAGTAGAGGTTGTCGTTGATAAGGAAATAGTTGATGAGCCGTGTCTTCCCCGGCGTCGAACTGGTCTTGGCCAGCCCCCTGCGGGCGCAAAGCGAGTTGAGCAGCGAGGATTTCCCCACATTCGACCGCCCTACGAATACGATCTCCGGCCTACCGTCTGACGGAAGCCCGTTGAGACTCGAATAACTGCAAAAAAAATCGGCGGTGGTGATGTTCATGGGGAAATCCTTATAAAAAAATCACGCCGCGATCGTCGCGGCGCAGTGAATGGCCAAGCTAAAAAACCCTGAAGGAAAAACCCAAAGGTTTGGGCTTGGGACTGCCCCATAGCGCCGTTACCCAAACGACGCCACTTCCCGTGCAAATGATCCCGATCTCTTTTTTTTAAAAGGGCTTAACTGACTGACAGATAATCTTTCTCTTTCGTCGCGTCTTCAATGACCTTCAGTCCACAAAAAACCTCCGAGTCGCCCACACGTTTCGGGCCAACCGCTTTGTTCCTGAAACGCTCCCTGATCTTCATCATCAGTTCAGGATGAACCGTCACCGATGACGGATTGTTGACGGTACGAAATCCCAAAAAAACAGCAGCCAGTATTTTTTCTATGAAATAATCGCCGCCAACCTCATACTTCCTTTCCATTTAACTCCCTGTTTGCATTTCCTGAATATACCCTTTTCAGGCGCTAATCATCCCTTACCCTGTCTGCGGCCACCGATCTTGAATGTGCTCTTGAAGTTCATCCGCGATGGGCCGCTTCGATTGCGGCGATGTCGATCTTTTTCATCCCCATCATCGCGTCGAACGCACGCTTGGCGGCGGCGGAGTCGGGATCGGATACCGCTTTGGTCAGCGCGACCGGCGTAATCTGCCAGGAGATTCCCCACTTGTCCTTGCACCACCCGCACACGCTCTCCTCGCCGCCATTGCCGACAATCGCGTTCCAGTAGCGATCGGTTTCGGCCTGGTCAGCGGTCGCGACCTGAAACGAGAACGATTCATTGTGCTTGAACTCGGGCCCGCCATTGAGCCCGATACAGGGAATTCCCATCACCGTAAACTCGACCGTCAACACATCTCCGGTTTTGCCGGACGGATAATCTCCCGGCGCGCGAAATACCGCGCCAACGGATGAATCCGGAAAGGTCTTCGCATAAAATCGCGCCGCTTCCTCGGCATCGCCATTGTAACCAAAGGCAGATCGTCAACTTTGCTTGGGTATCCATATCAGCTCTCCATTATAGATGAGTAAAAACCCACTGCTCCGCATCCCGGAAAATCGTGTGATCCTTGTAAAAAATCGCGCCGCAATGAACGCGGCGGGTAACAATGTCAAGCTAAACAACCGGGCGCGAAAAACCCAAACGATAGGGTTACCGTCGATTGCATCAGCAGTTACGGCGCGAAGGGCATCTGCTCGACCATAAATCTAATGCGAGAAAACCCTGATGCTTAAGGGGAAAAAACGTCGGAAGATGGCCTCAGAAAGCCGGAACGAGCGCAGGGCGATGGAGTTTATGAGCGACAACCTGTACCACTGTCGCAAGTTCCGTTGACCTGCCCCTTGCGACCACACAGCGAATTCAGCAACGAAAATTTCCCCACATGCGACCGCCCGACGAAAACGATCTCCGGCGATCCGTCAGCCGAGAGCCAGCTCAAGCTCGAATAACTACAAAAAAAGTCGGCGCTGGTGATATTCATGAATGCGGGTGATAGGTGAGGGAATAGAGGCGAATTCCGGGCGGAATGGGCGATGTTTCATACCGGTTGCCAACGGTGTGAAGCCATACAGTAGCGGCAAGAAATCCCAGAGGGGTCGGACGGAGCAGAATTACCATCCGCCTCTCAGACTTATTGAAAAAACACTAATGATAACTCAGAAACATCACTTTTTTCCCTGCTGGTGGTATGTTTCAAGCAAATAGAGCGCCATAGTGCCCGCCAAGTTGATAGCAAGCGCGGCATGTCTTGCGGCAGGACGAGCACGTATTTCCCCGTGACCGTGAGCATCGCCAAGCTTGTTTCTAAGAGCGCCAAGGCCATTGATAATGCTTGAGCATCCGCCAAGTATCTGCTTATAGATAGGCTCTGTATGCTGATCGGTGGCAAGATTGAGATTCTTGGCTGTAAGCTTGTATAACTCAGGTAATTCAATTTTATTCGAAGTGTATTCGATTTTGCGCTTGTTCAAAATATGCTTGCATACGCTTTCAAGCATCGTTCTGGCAATGGTAATAGCACCTTCCGGGTCTCTTATCTTTCGCTCCAACGCTTTTTGCCAAATGTGAGTGATTTCATCAACGTTGAACCGCGCCAATTCCGTTTCTATATGCGAATCAGCAGGGGCCTGAGTTAAAGATTCACAATATTCAAGCAAAGGAGCCATTTGATTCCAAATGAATTCACGGCGTTCAGAATATGTATCAAACTCATACTTGACAAAATGCCAGAATTCATTGGCATTACGACGCGCACGTAGCCAATCTGGAACAAGGCTTTTTGTTTTTGGACTGGCCAAAAAGTGGCGGCGTAGTTCCTCATAGTCTTGCTGGTCACCACCAATATTATCATTTGTAGCAAAGGCAATAAGGGTATCTTGAAGGAACTGTGCTCGCTCCAGTTCAGACTGCAAATGAGAGAGATCGCTCATGATTTAATTGAGATAGTAATATCTACTGGAACATGATTTTATAAAAAAAGCAATGATTAAATAAATGCCCATGAGGCTCCCGGCCATAGATCATCAGTCTGTTCAACACTCAGCTTTGCTGAACTTTCTCGAATGCGAAAAATGCGAATTTCATAAGCATCACCAACCTCATTGAACGCCATAAACCTCATCAATTTTCCCTGAACCATCGAAATGAAAACGAACGCGACTGCTTTTCGATATAGTCTTCTGCTTGGTTAGGTCATAGTATTCGTACTCGGTATAGAGGTCGAAGGTGCGATCAGTGATCTTGCGGATATCTGTGATGATATTCCTCGACTGGCTTGTCTTGCGCCAAACGAACTGGTAGCTCTTCAACAGATCATCGTAGCTGGGTTTCGACATATCCCAATAGCGCAGGAGATTATCCGAGAAATACCCGTAAATCTGATCGAAATCCCTGCTGTCTTCAGCAACGACAAAACCCCGAATGGTCGTCCGATAAGCCTCCCCCTGGCTATCTGGACTGGCCGTCGATACCGGAGCTGGGACAGGTGCTGGCACAGAGATAGGCACTGATTCTGCTTGCGGTGCGTTGGCGGCTTTCACCCGCTCAGTGTGAATCCCCGGCTCCATGCCTGTTGACGAGTTCAACAAGGTAAGAAGAGGCTGCTTCGGAATCCCAAAACTGAAGCTCTGGGTATCGGATATCTTTGCGAAGTTCACTGCTACAAGGTGTCCCCACTGATCGATAATAGGACTTCCGCTTGAACCTGGCAGAGTGGGAATAGAGTATAACATCCGGTTGCCGTCCGGCTCCTGCGTAACCTTGCCCGCCGTAAACTGCGACTTTATCCCGTCTTTGGTAACAGCAAGTAATAATCCGTAATTGTAACCAATCATGTACACATCGTCATTGACAGTCGGGGAGGTGTAGCTCTTACCTACTTCATCAAGTAAAGGAATAAGGTCCGTAATAGTCTCTGGCGTGTGCTTGTTTTTGAGCTGGATGACGGCAAGATCCACCGCCTCGTCACCAGACTGGTTCAACACAACACAACTTTGGAAGTCGTTGGGTGAGGTAACGTAGGTGTTATCATAAGCGACCCCGATATCCATCACATGCACCTGCATTTCGGTATTATCAGGATTAAAATAGATGCTCTGCAACACCTTTTTCATCACGTTGATCTGCGAATCAAGCTCCGCGTATTGTTGCCTGAGATTGCTGATAGCGTTCCCGTCAAGCGCATAGTAATTGGTTTCAAAGTACTCTTTTAGCTTGCGCTGTTCATTGACCTTTTCCGTTATCCTGTCAGAAAGCAACTGCTTGAAATCCGCAACTGCCTTCGTGATGTATTCCGCAGCGTCCCTCCCCTGCTGCAAAGGGTTTACTACGTGGCGATTCGTTGCTATCCGCCCGTCTCGATCCACAAAGAAACCTGTACCGAATGCAGTACTCGCATGTTCGGCAGCATCCTTCTCGGTTTCATAAATCTCCGGAGCCGCCCCTTTTTCGTTAAGTGTAAAAAACAAGCGTATTCCGTTATCGAAGGCAATGGAGTAGTAGTACTGGTTCTTAATAAGAACCACGCTGTTACGATATTTCCCGTAGAGCGTCTGAGGGTCTTCCGGCTTTTTTGTGCATGAGGAGAGCAGGAACGAAACCAGAAGTATAAAAATGGCCTGCCACATGTGGATTGCACTATGTTGATGCTGCTGAATCAAAAACTAAAAAAATTCCCTATTTACCATTGGAAAATCTGAAACTCGCGATGTTGCTTCGTGCTGTTAAAAAATCCGTCGCTAAAAATAATGTAATAAACTGGTGGCTTTCAAGCACATAAAATGCCAGATGCTTCGGATACGCCCTCTCAACCCAAACTCAATCACCCACCCCCAACGCCGCCATAGCGGATTCCGGCCAACGCGGTCATCTCCTGCTTCCAGCTTACCAGATCGGAGACGGTGAAGCGGTTGAGGTGGTTGTGGCCGCAGGCTCTTGCCATGACCTGCATCATCGTGACCGAGTTGCAGAGGAAGCGCTGAACCCGCTCTGCGGCATGGTCGATCGAGAGGCGCTGGCGCAGCTCGGGGTCTTGCGTCGCGACGCCAACCGGGCAGTGGTTGTTGTGGCAGGCTCTCATTCCGAGGCATCCGGCGGCCTGGATCGCGGCGTTGCCAAGGGCGACGGCATCGGCTCCGAGGGCGAGCGCTTTGATGAAGTCGGACTCGGTGCGCAACCCGCCGGTGATGACGAGGCTGACGTGGCTGGCGGCGCATCTGTCGAGGTGCCGCCGCGCTCGCGCCAGAGCCGGGATGGTCGGAACGGAGATGTTGTTCTTCAGCAGGTTGGGTGACGCCCCTGTGCCGCCGCCGCGCCCGTCGAGAATGACGTAGTCCGCGCCCGCTTCGATGGCGAAGTCGAGGTCGGCTTCAATGTGCTGCGCCGAGAGCTTGAAGCCCACCGGAATGCCGCCGGTCGCCTCCCGGACGCGCCCGGCCATTTCAGCGAACTCTTCCGGTGTGCGCAGATTGCGGAAGTGCGACGGGGCATGGGCGTCGCGATGCGGTTCGATGCCGCGAACGCGGGCGATCTCCTCGGTGACCTTGTCAGCCGGAAGCAACCCTCCCACGCCGGTTTTAGCGGCCTGCCCGGCCTTGAAGTGAAACGCCTGGCAACGGGTGACCTGCTCGATGTCGAAGCCGAACTCCGCCGGAGCGAGTTCGTAAAAGTAGCGGGAGTTTTCGGCCCTTTCGGCTTCGAGCATTCCGCCTTCGCCGGAGCAGATGCCGGTACCGGCAAGTTCGGCCCCTCGGGCCAGGGCGATCTTGACTTCGCGGCTGAGCGCGCCGTAGCTCATATCGGTGACCAGCAGGGGAATTTCGAGGCGAAGCGGCCGTTTGGCGCGAGGGCCGATGACCACGCCGGTTCCGACGAGCGCATCGTCGTCGAGCGGCTGGACGGCGAGCTGCGCGGTGAGTATCTGGATGTCGTCCCATTTCGGCAGGAGGTCGCCCGGTACGCCCATCGCCGAAACCGCCCCTTGCGCTGAAAAGGTGGCAGGATCGGTTTCGGCAAGCTGATGAATGTGACTGTTGTGAGGCTCCTCAGGGCCGCCGTGGATGTCGGCGTAGAGGCCCTGGTATGCCTCGCGATGAAAAGGCTGGGGATGCCGACGCGCCCACTCGGCAATCTCGTTTTCATCGACCAGCACAGCATCGGCCTCCCGATTGATCCACGCCCGGAACCGGTGCAGGGCCTCCTTGCTGTTGTACTCGCTCACGCCGGTATCGAGGCGATAATCCCAGTTGTGCAGTCCGCAGACGAGATTGCTGCCTTTCACGAAACCGTCGGCCATGAGGCCGCCGCGGTGCAGGCAGCGGCCGTAGAGCACCGAGACCTCCTCTCCGCGCCGGATCACGACCAGGTCAACCTCGCCAACGAGCGCATAGCTCGGCATTCTCTCTTGTAATTCGCTCCAGGTCGCGACTTTAACCATCTTCGGTGATACGCTGTGACTCATTTCAGGTTTGGGCTGATTGACTGTGTTTTTCCGTGGAGCCGGAAAAGGCGCAAAAGAGCAGGGGGATGAGCAGAAGAACTATCGTTTGACGCAGAGATGCCGACCGGCATACACCTGCGCTGGAACAAAAAAAGTCGGGAAATGGAAAAGTGTGATACAAGTTCCGCATACCTTTCTGCTGCTATCGCGTTGAAAGCGGATCGGATTGAAAGGGACCGTGGACGGCTTTCTCTGGCCTGAAAGCCACGATCTTCCCGAAACGATGGCGAATGTTCAGCGGCAGGGTGTCGAGCCAGTCTCTCCTGCAATGTAACCAACAGAGGACGTTATTCCATTGGTGCGCCACGAGCAGACAAGGGAACCGGCGCATGAAAAGGCAAGGCTTGAGTTCCTTTATCGGGAGGCATCATTTCACGAATCTGGTAAAATGCTGCTGACGCGCAACGATGCGCCGCTTCAATTCGGCCACGGTTCCGCCGAATATCCAGTCGCCATGACTCCCGATAACCTCCGTAAGATCGGGAAGCAATCGCTATTGACCGGAATTCGTCGCAGGTATCCAATCCCCCGCGCCGTTCGACTCGACTTTTGCTGTCAGAGAGGCCTCTTCCAGCGCTCGTTTTCCGCACTCCGGGCAGTACCCGTGCGTAAATTGAGTGTTCGAGTGCTGGCCGAAATACTCCTCCAGCTCCGTCCACTCGCCATCCTTGTCACGAATTTTCTTGCATTCGGCGCAGATCGGCAGAAATGACTCAAGCACCTGAATCTCCGACAGCGCTTTGCGCAGCTTTTCGGCAATCTGGCGCTCGCGTTCGAGCATTTGCCGCATTCTGGCCACAGACCATCCGATGGCGATGAAAGCAGCAAAACGAGTCATCGTGCTCCATATTTCATAGAGATTCGATGAATAGGAGTGGCCCGCGAAAATATCCGCCAAAAACCAGCTTATTCCACTCAGCACAACCGCCGCGATTGCCGCCGACAAGCCGAATCGCCATGCGGCGTATGCAATCGGCACGAAATAGAAAACAAAAAAACTCAGCTCGTAGCCCGTAAACCAGTCCAGTCCGCCGAGCATGGCGATACCGGCTATGACTGCGACCATCCGCAAGCTGGGCGCTGGCTTGTTGTTCATGTGATTTTCCTTGTTGGAGCGAACGAAATGATCAGCGGCGGCAACCGATTCTCGTTACAGTTTGCAAACAGAACGCCGCGCCCGTGATCGCCTCTCGATTGAGCATGTGAACGCAGAGTCTCATGCTACTTGAAAACAACTGGGAACATTCTCTCGTTTTTTTTCATCCGCTCGAATAGACTCCTGACAATCTCAAAAGTAACGATAAAAAATATATGAAAAAGTACTTTGTTAATAAACGCGCATAACCATGATCGATTTTATGGGCACCCCTAAAAAGTGTCATGAGCGACCTGAGTGCAAGGCGGATGCTGCGCAGAAACCAGAGCGTACAGACAGAACGTGAGGATTTTGAGCACTACCCAAACACGCAATACGTTTTCAGAGCTGCCGTTATCAAAACCCGGATATTTGCACGAAAATTCAGCGTCATCGGCAGTCTCACCGCTTCACGATTCTACGAAAGTTCATTGCCTGCGAGACGGGCTGGCGAGTGCTCTTCCGGCACACCGTTGGCGGCGACAACATTCCGGAAAAATCAGGAACGGGCAGTGTCTGAAAAACCTTGCCTTACAGAGCCAAATGTTTAACTTTTACGACATTTCCCGGCCATCGGGCCGGGATTCGCCAACCTATTTCGCTATCCGGATGTCCTCTTCTCTCGCTATCTACAACTCCCTCAGCCGCACGAAGGAACCGTTCGAACCGCTTCATCCCGGCATCGCCACCATCTACGTCTGCGGGCCGACCGTCTATGGACACGCCCACCTCGGCCACGCCAAGAGCTACGTGTCGTTCGACGTGGTGGTGCGCTGGATGCGCCACATCGGGCTGAAGGTCAAGTATGTGCAGAACATCACCGACGTTGGCCACCTGACCGACGACGCCGACGAGGGGGAAGACAAAATCCAGAAGCAGGCGCGGCTGGAGAAGACCGAGCCGATGGAGATCGCACAGTACTACACGCACAGTTTTTACGACGATATGGACAGGCTCGGCATCCAGCGCCCGAACATCGCGCCGACGGCGACCGGCCACATCCCGGAGCAGATCGCGCTGGTCGAGCGGCTGGTCGAAACCGGCCACGCTTACGAATCCGGCGGCAACGTCTATTTCGATGTCAACTCGTTCGCCGGCTACGGCAAGCTTTCGGGCCGCACCGACCAGGCTGCGTTGCAGTCGGGCGGGCGCGTCGCGGAGCGCTCGGAGAAGCGCAACCCGTCGGACTTCGCGCTCTGGAAAAAAGCCGAAACGGGCCACATCATGAAGTGGCAATCGCCGTGGGGCGAAGGCTACCCCGGCTGGCACCTCGAGTGCTCCGCGATGGCGATGAAGTATCTCGGTGACACGATCGACATCCACGGCGGCGGCATGGAGAACAAGTTCCCGCACCACGACTGCGAGATCGCCCAGTCCGAGGCGGCCACCGGCAAACCCTTCGTGCGCTACTGGATGCACAACAACATGGTGACGGTTGACGGCGTCAAGATGGGCAAGTCGCTCAAAAACTTCATCAATCTCAAGGAGCTGTTCAACACCTTCGATCCGCTGGTCATCCGATTCTTCATCCTCCAGTCGCACTACCGCTCCCCGCTCGACTTCTCCGAAGCAGCCATCAAGGCATCGCAGTCGGGATTCGAGAAGTTACAGGAAACGTACAGGCGACTTCTCGAATCTGCGGAGGGAAAGGGACAGCTCGATGTGGCGGCGTTCGACGAGAAAATCACCGACGCCTTGAACGACGATTTCAACACCCCGGTGGCTATTTCGGTGATCTTCGAGTTCGTCAAGGCGATGAACGGAGCGCTTGACAGAGAAGAACTTGACGCCGACGTGAAAAAAGAGGCTCTGGCTTTTCTCGACTCCTTTGCTGGCGAGGTGCTCGGCATCCTGAAAAGCCGCGACGAGCTGCTTTCGGGAGAAAGCGGCGAAAGCGCCCGAACGCTCGACGAGGTGATGCAGGTGCTGCTCGAACTCCGCAGGGAGGCGCGAGCCAGCAAGGATTTCGCCACCAGCGACAAAATCCGCGACCTGCTCCTGCAACGCGGCATCGAAGTCAAGGACACCAAAGAGGGCGCCACCTGGTCAAAGAAAAAAGGTTGATTTTATCACAAAAAAAGCCGGAGCAAATTGCCTCCGGCTTTTTTCTTCTCTTCGATCTTCGTCCACGACGTCCACAAAGTCCACTTCGTCCACTGCTCTTCTACAAAAACCCTTCCAGCCCCGGCTCGCGCCGCATCATCTCCACCGCCTTGACCACCTTTTGCGACTCACCCGCCTTGCAGATGAGCAGCGCGTCGGGGGTATCAACCACGATGATGTCGTCCACGCCGACGGTCACCACCGCCTTGCCGTGAGGCTTGCGGACGAAGACCTCCTTCGAGTCGATCATGATGACCTCGCTGCCGTCCATGTCGCGCCCTTCGAGGCCGAGGC
>Ga0209575_10000716_pt1 | contig 17013 bp, 15 predicted proteins | sample Medcelwee11metaG_FD_187172 | JGI IMG/M metagenome (GOLD analysis project Ga0209575, IMG submission 187172) | Freshwater pond sediment microbial communities from the University of Edinburgh, under environmental carbon perturbations - Medium... | ecosystem: Environmental > Aquatic > Freshwater >...
GCTTCTGGGGATAATATGAGCATTTGACAAGTTCCATGCCTGTGGTCTCCCACAAAGTAAACAACACCCATTATCCCTTTCGTGAACCTTATGCTTTACTTCACTCGAAATACTGGTCTTTTGCGTTCTGATACTCGGCAAGTAAGTTTCTCCATTTTTCTGTGTCTGGTAAAATCGTTCTCAATTCATACCAATCTTCTTTAACGTGAAATATCTTAGTCCATTTTATATCGTAAGAATTATGCTTTGCTAACAATTCATAGGCAGCCAACTGAACACCGACATACTTCGCAATAGAATAGGTTGTCTTTGTGTCAATGATACCTAACCTGTTTTGAGTGTCTTTGACGATCAAATCGAGTGTCCCTGCATATTCCCCATCGGTAAGCCTTAACTCACTCTCAATGACCTGTAAATCGTTCTCAACGAGCATTAAGATGAATTGGTCAAGATAGTTTCCTACTTCTTCATCAAACAAATCAAACTTGATATAATCTTCGATGGCTTGATGAACTTTTATTCCCCTATCTCGTGCGATTTCTAACTGTCTTTGTGGGACATAAGATAAAGCCAATTCGGTCAATGGTTTCATTATTTCACTGACCGAAGGCAACCTTTTTAGTCCTAAGTAATATTCATGCGTTTCTTCAATAAAAGTAAGATCACTGTTTAGGTTTGGCATTTTGTCTAATTGTTGAGATCCACCCCTTTAACTGTTCATCACTGAACTTATCCAGTTTAGTCAAGTCTTTTTCAAGTCCTAATAATTCAACTAACTTTAATCCATTTTCACTACCTAAATACTTCTGTGCGTTTGATAATGCTTGTTTACGATCAAATGATGGTTTAGGTGCTTCTTGTGGAGCATTTTCCTGTGTGTCTTTATTCTCATTTGTATCAGCGTCTTTTTCATCATCAATAGCAAACATACCATTTAGGGCATACTTACGAGCATACGATGAAGCCGCACCAGTGATCTGTGAACTGTCCATACCTTTTTTTGTTTCTTCTTCTCTCGCAGAAGCAGTAACGATTATTTCCCCTAATAGCGATCCAGTGAGTTTAGCAGTTGCCTTAACATAGTATCTATTTCCAATAAGCTCAATAGTATCGGTCAAGGTCAATAAGCACTCGTGTTTAGCCAATAAAGGTTTTAATGCTTTTAGAATATCTTCACAACTTCTGTATGAGTAATTTCCAAACTTATTGAACTGTCCTTTTGGTGCGTTCAACTCTGATTGTATAGCAATCAATTTACTTGTTAAACTAAGCTCTTTGTTATCCATCTCATTCTCCTTTAATGGCTTTCGTTAATGCTGATGTTTTTTGGTTAATCGTATTCACATATTCTTCTATCGTCATCTGTTCTTTACTATCAACTACTTTCTTTCTAATGTAGTATTTTATACAACTATCCAAAGTTGGTGGATAGTTTTGAAACTTAATTACAGGTTCAATAACCTTTGTTCCATCTTTCTTAGAAACTTCTTGCATTTTTGATTGCGTTAATACATATCCGTTTCCATCATCTTCAATATACCACTCATCATCAAGAATAACTTTCATCGTGTTCTCCTAACGCCAGTTCTAACTGACCGACAATGTTTACAATTCTATTATAATCTTGGTCATCTTTCATCTCTTTAACGATGTCCATAAATGGCACTACATTATTGAAATAACTTGATTTGATATGTGCGATTTGGTTCATCACATATACTTTTACTGCTTCATCATTTAGTCCTTTGACATACAAGACATATAACCCTTTTTTACCTGCTGGGATAAAATATGCTTGTTTATCGTGTCTAAGATATGACATCAATCTTCGGACATTCAAATCACTAACTCCAAATATCTTGGCTATTCCATAACGATTAACTAATAATGGTTTACCTTCATGAGCTATTGCTAATTTCAATAACTCTTCTCTTGCTTCAATAAGGTTCATACAATACCTTCCATAAATGTGATTTTGTGTTCTCTCATAAATCTAAATACCATATCAATCTGTTTTTGTGTAGCGAATAACTCAATTTGAGTAGAGATCATTGGCTCATCTTGTTTCACTTCTTCGATGATGATATTCTGTTCAGACACATCGACAACTAACTTTGAGTATTGCTCTTGTGCTTTTGTAAGGTCTAAACTTTCAAGATACAAGTTAGTGAGTAATCTTGTGTCATCAATATTCAACATTGGGATCAAGGATAACTTTTCTTTAATATCTTGGACTTTCTCGGTCAATTCTGTTTTCCATTGTTTTTCACTTACGGAAGAATTAAGCCAAGAAGTAGACCATATTTTAATCAATTCAACTGGGGAAGATAAAGTGTCAAAGAACATCTCAATCTCTAATGTTTTAGCGGACTTCTCTAAATCTTCATATTCCTTAACTCCACGATCTAATCTGTTTATTTGTTCTTCAAATACTGCGTCAATTAACTTACAACGATCATCAAAATCTTTGGCAGCCTTAACCAATGGGGCTTTAGTAGCAATTCTACTATCAGAAAACGATGTTCTCATCTTTCTAATATCTGCCAATGCCTTTTTAGCGTCTGATACAGTTCCACTCGTAACCTTGAAATCTACATATTGTTGAACTGCTGTCTCGACATCAGCTTTTAATTTCTCAAAGTTGAAGTCAATAGAATTAAGCGTTATCTCGTTCATTGGGGATCTCCTATCTCCTGTAAACCAACTTAACATCATATTTCTTCTCAAACTTTTCGCAAGTTGCCATAGCAGGTGTCATTTTACCACTACACCATTTATGAACGCTTTGGATAGAGTAGTCATTATCCAAAGCAAACTGCGACTGCGTTATTCTCAACTTCTTAATCAAATCTGGTATCGTGTAAAGTTTTTCTTTCATTTGTTCTCCTTCCTTTACGAGAACATTATACCATAAAATTAACCTTTATTTAATCTTTATTTAACTTTATTTTATAATCGAACACCTAAGCATTTCTTGATAGTTCATCGAGTATAGTCGAAATTATCGAAAAATACAACGATACCGACATTGTTGTAGATCATCGTTGCATATTTACGCACTAATGCTTTTATTTAAGTATTATTGTAATTTTATTGAAACTCATTACCTACTTTGGCTAACTTTTGATACCGACTTTGGCTAAAAATTATGGGGATAGTATGCAATAAGATGGAGATAATGTGCAATATAACACTTTTTGACACTTACTTTTGTGTATAAATTACACTAAACTACACATAAAAAACAAAAACACTATATTTCAAGTGTCTTTGCTTAGAAAGGAGATAATGAAGTTCAATGGCTTCGATAGTATTATATCACATTAAAGTCCTTTTGTAATTGAATAGATAGCAGTTAAAACAATTCCTATAATTGATCCTATGACTGTGCGTGATAACCAAGTTTGGTTTTCTTCTACTTTTTTAACTCGTTCTTCAACCGAAGTAAAACGAACACCATTTGAAGATTGGCAATTTGTATTGGCTTGTTTCAAACTATCAAAAGACTGTTGATCTATTTTAGGTTGCATTTCAATTTGTTTTTGAATTGCTGCTATATCTCCCTTTAGGTTAAAAACTTCGGCAGTCAATACATCTAACTTATCTAAAATCTGCTTACTTTGGCTTGTTCGTTCAGTCATACTGTTTCCCCTTATTTTATTGGTGTTAAACTAAAATCATATTCTTGTCCATCTTTTTCGCCTTTAACATTAAAAGGTATTAAAGGTTGTGTAGGCATAATGACAGTATTCCACAACGGATTTAAGGCACAATAGACAAGTTTATTATCGAGTAGTAATTCTCCCCACTCATAACCATTTATCTTATCCGTATGACCTGTATAGTAGTATTGCTTAGGTTCTAATCGACCAATGACATTTCCGTTAGGCTTATCTCTATAATTTAATTGAGTAGCCACAACATCAAGCATAGGCATAACAGGTCGAATAACAACATACTCATAATAAGGTTGGATTGTTTTCTTTCCTTGAAGATAAGGCAACGGATCAATAGGCACTCCATTTTCTCTAATCTCAAAGTGTAAGTGAGCACCAGTAACATTTCCTGTTGCACCTACTTTACCGATAACAATACCTTTTTCAACGATTTCATTTACTTTATGCGTAATACTTCCGTTAGCAAGGTGCTTATATAGTGTTTCAAAGCCATTTGCGTGGCTTAGGACAACGAAATTACCTGCACTGGTGTTATAACCTGTCTCCTTGACTTTGGCTCTCTCAAAGGCTGTAACAGGTGCTATCGGTGTCATGTCTATTCCGTTATGAAATGTAATGTGATTATTTCCTACCCAGAAATCTACTTTACCAAAAGGACAGGTAACATTTACTCTTGAAACACCTAAAAGGACACCATTAGTGATGTCCGTGTAAATCATTCTGTAATCTCTTTCGGTTCAACTGCTTCTTCGCCCAAAGGTGATTCTTCCCAATGACCATAAAAGTCTTTGACAACGGATTCGATCAATGTATCAAGTTCAATTTCGGTAATGTTTAATCCCTGTTCAGACAAGATCAATAATGCTCTGCGTTTAGCATCAGCCAACTTTTCTTCACTTCCCCAAAGTTTACCAATTTGCTCAACACAATTTACGACATCTTGAATGGTCGATTTAATTCTAAGGGCATTTACTTGTCCAGCTTTAGCGACTAATAATTCTTTGGCTTTGATAGTAAGATAACTAACAAGCGTAGTGGCAATAAGTGTAATAATTGCCAAGATAGATGGTTTCAATGCTTCAAAAAGTTCGTTCATAGTAATCCTTTCACTCGACACTTCTTAGAATGTCGATGTATTTTTGGTCGGACTTATCATAAGAATATTGTCCAACATAAACTAAATAACGGTAGATTTCTTCATCAGAATAACCAGCGTAAACCAAGTCGGCTATAAACTGTTCCTTCCTTGTGAAATCTTCTGTCGATTTAATTGTATCTAATTTGCTATTCATAATCAAATATTCGTCAATTTTTACTCCAAACTGTTCTGCTGTTTTCATCTTTTGTAGAGTTGTATTGATATACTTATCTCCTAAAAGTTCAGCCTTAGCAATCGAAGAAGAATATGACAACACTTTTGAGATAACGCTTGATTTTTGATCGCTTGACAAGTTTTTATACAATTCATTACTAAACACTTCATTTAATGAATTATAGGCAACTGTCCCCATAGTCTTAGCATATTGCGTTTTGTCTTTTCCTGCGACTTCAACTTTTTCTCCGTCATAGGTAAACGATGAAGGAGATAATGAAGGTATTACAGAAGTATCTCCAGTTTGATTAAATACTTTTAGGATTTCTTCATCTGTTGCGTCAGTAATGTTTTCTCTAACTGTGGCAGGGTTTAATAAGTTTTGTAAAGCTCTTAAAACTACACCGCCAACATTTCCCATGACATCATCAGTATAACCACCACCTATTTGATTAACTTCTTGCCCTTTAACATTGATAACAGGTTCTAAAGTCATAGAAGAAAATGGTATTTTATTCTTAATCTTATTAAAGGTTGTTTCTAATACTCCTGTGGCTTCTGAACCAGCATAAGTAGTTCTCAAAGTAGGATCTACAATCTTGGCGATCTTAGAAGAGACAGTAGGCACGAATTGTGTCGCATAATTGGAAGCAATCGTTGATAAGATATTTCCTATCTGGTCTGATCCGTTTGTTTCAAACGAACTAAATGTATCAGCAACACCTTGAAGCATAGTTAAGTCAAATGCAGGGTTGAAAATATTAGCAAACGCTGCTGACATATCATTTACTACATCTCCACTACCTTGTTGTTGAGTGGCTTTCATAATTTCTGCGCCCATCATCAAAGGCATAACAGCAGGACTTAGCCAATCTAATGAAACGCTATAATCCCCAATGTTAAGTGAGTATCTTTGATTTCCAAGATTAGAACCAAAAGTCTTTTCTTTCTTAGTTTTTTCATCATCATCTCCAACGCTTAATATTCCTTGTGAGAACATATAAGCACCAAGTCCAGCAATAGCAGAGCCAGTTAAACCAGCGGAGATATGATCTATCGCTTCGGCAGGTGTCCACTTTTCACTCTTAACATTTTGCGTAAATGTAGCCATACTTTTTAACAATCCAGCAGGAGAATATTCAAACCCTGTTTTTAAGATATTGATAGGAGTTTTCTTAAACGGAAGAACTGAGCCAATTAAAACTCTTGTGGTAGCACTTTCCTTTTCCCATTGACTTAGTTTTGTAGCCAAAGCAGAAGCCTGTCTAAATGTTCTAATCTTGGCTTGTTCCATTGAATATTCAAGTGCCTTTTGTAATTGCTCATCAGTAATCGTTTTAGGATCATACTTTCTCGCCATCATAAACTGTCCAAAAGCACTGTTAAAATGGTTTTTCATAAACAGTAAATCTTCATAATTCAAAGCATCTCCATTCCAATTCTTCATTTTTTCAAGCCACTTAAAAGGTAAGACTTTCTTTCTACTCTCTAAGTCTTGTGTTAAGTCATATTTACCAGAAGCAGACAATGTATCTTTGATTAGTTCAAATTGTTCAGAAGAAAAGTTTTTAATGTTTTGGTCAATAGTCAATGACTTAGTTTTCTGATCTTCACTTAAGAAAACAGTTTCTAATCCTAAAGCGACTTTATCTTTAACTTTAGATACACCAGCAAATGTGGCATTACTTATTAAGTTTCTAATGTGAGTTGTTGGATTGCCTAACATTGATAACATTCTCCATGCGTATAACTGGTCAGCCAATGTAGCAGGTATTCTTGTCGCTAAATCTGCCTTAATGTTTTCAACTGCATCTTCAATCTCTTGTGGTGTCTTAGCGTTGAGTAAAGCATCTTTTAACTCTGGATCAATAGTCAAGTCAAGTTTCTTACCTTCATAAGTTTTATTCAATTTGGTTAAAGACTTAATAACAGTATTAAGTTTTTTTGTAGCATCTTTTTTTATCTTAATTTTAGCATCTTCAATCTCTGCGACCACTTTCTTAAAGTTCAACTCATCAATTCGATCAACTGCTTTATCAAGTGTAGCCATTTCATTTTTCTTCATTAAACGATTAACTTCATTGTTGAGTGAGTTCACTTCATCGACTATTGCTTTATTCTGATTAAGCGTTTCTAATTGTGCGTTGATAGATGATTCGCTGTCAATGTCTACATTATTCTTTTCAGCCAATTTAGAAATCTTATTTTGTAAAGTTGTCATATCTTGTAATAACTGTTTCTTCGCCTTTAATCCATCTAAAACAGTTTGGTCAAGTTGAACTGCTTCTAAGTCTACTCCACGCTTTTTGGCTAAATTGTTCAATGCTTTTTGGGTTTTGTTGACCTGTGCGACTAAATCGCCTTGTTCATCCCAATTAGCGATATTATCCTTTTCAGTAGAAAACTCCTTGATTGCTTGTTTAACTTCAACTTGTTTTACATTAGCAGTCTCTGGGATAGAATAAGTGTCTTTGACATTAACCTTTTTACCCTTAAAACTTTCTTCTATTTTATCAGCAGTTCTCTGTAAAGCCATCGCCTGTCCAGCAGGAGACATCTTTTTAATCAACGATAATGCTTGGACTTGTTGCCCTAAACTCGTGCCTAATTCAGCGACCATACCGATCAACTCGTTTACCTTTGTATTTTGTTTTTGGTCAGCGTAATACTTAATTAGTCCTTCGGCAACTGCTATATCGTTTTTGGTCATATTTTTATTACTATCATAAGCACTTGTAAACTCATTGTAAGCCTTATCTGCACCTGCGAATATTTTACCTGCTGCGTATTTTAGTGCTTGTTTATCGCCAGAAGGAATATAATCGAACTTTCCTTCATTGAGTTGCTTGTCTACTTCGCTAATTTGTTCTTCGTTCAAAACTCCACTTTTTACTGCTGTGGTTTGATAACTGCGTGTCTTGGTTTCTTGTGCCATTGGAATAGGTGTTTTTCTTATTTTAATTTCAGCATCTTGTTTTTTGGAGAATTGTAATCCATCATTATTATAAAATGATTTTATAGCGTTTATAATCTTATTTGCGTTTGTATTAAAGTCAAAAGATAAGTATTTACTATCTTGTCCATTTTTAACAATACCATTATTATTTTGGTCAAATAAATCTATCTTAAACTCTGTTTCATTACCTAACTTTAATTTACCAGTTTGAACATCATTTATCATTTTTTCAATAGTATCTAATTGTTGGTTAGTTGGTTTCGCAGATATTTGAAGTCCTGCTATTTCTGGGATAACTCGTATATTTCCTTCGTTAGTAAAATCATTAAAAGTAATATCTAATTGATTTTCGATATCGCCATGATCTAAGGTTCTCGTATTAGGTGTTCCACCATCATTCTTCTCACTAAAATCTAAAAGTGTTCCATCGGTCAATAAATAACCAGCTTCCTTTATATTAGTGGTAGTTCCGTATAATTCTTTCGCCTTAGTAATATCTTCTTGTAATTTAACATTATCAATCGCTATATCTCTGCTCATTTGTAAATCTTCTTTTGGTGCGACTTCTCCGACATAATCAATGGCAGAATTAAAAGCCAATTCTAAGCTCTTAAAGTATTGTGCTTTATCAGTTAAATTAAGTTGTCCAAATACTTGTGCTAATTGTGGCTCTAATTGTTGAACGAGTTCAATATTCCCATCTTTTTGGGCTTGTTTATATTGCTTCATCAAGTCATCATACTTTGTGGTCAATTCTCCAGCGTAATGTGAGTTAAGGAAAGCACCGAAAGCCTTTTGGAGTATGTTTTTACCTTTGGTATTTTTTAAGAAGGAATTAAGTACTAAGGCATCGGTGGAAGTCTCAAATCCATCGGCAGTTTTACTGACACGCTTAAACATCGTTTCTTGTAGAAAGTCAGCGACTATTTCAGAATTAACATCTACCTTAGTTCCGTATCTATTGACTATATCAGCCACTGCTGGTGCGTATGTTCCGTTTTTCTTCATAAAATCTATGATACTGTCTTGAATACCTTGATACTCTCCAGAAGTCTCTAATGTATGGGTAAACTCATGAACTGCTGATAAGGTTAAAATGTTCTCATTTTCATAAGCCTTAGTTGGTATGATAACTGTTTTTGTTTGTGGATCATAAGCACCAGAAGAATTAGAAATGTCTTGTCCGTTATAAGTATCGGCAACAATAACCTTAGTGCCTGTTTTAGACATAAGTTCATTTACATAAGATAACTGTTCTTCTTTTGGCATTTCTTCTACTGTCTTGACATTATCCTGTGCGAACTTTTGGGATACTTTAACGGAAGCTACTCTTTGAAGATCTCCTACAACTGCTGATAGAGTTCCTACTAAACCAGCGTATAGGGCATCTTCGTTTACTTCTCCAAACCCTTTGACTTCTTGACCAATAACAGCGTTAGCGTAATTGCCTAAAATCTCACTTAGGTATTCTTCAGCACCTTCGCCTAAATATTGGTAAGCAAGTTTAATGACTTTCTGACCTAATTCGGTTTTAGCCAGTTTCAATGTAGCATTTTCAAAAGTCCCTAAAAGTCCTTCTTTGGCTAAACCTGTAAACTTACCAGCAGGGACACCAGCCCACCCACCAGCGATCATTTCAGTTCCAGTTTCAATAGCACCCATTAAAAGACCATAAGTCTTGGCTTGGTCTACATCAGCACCTAGCTGAATAGCGTTCTTTGTGGCTCTTGAAGCACTGTCAGCGAACACATAAGCCATCGCACTTGTTCCACCACTAAAATAAGCCATAGCGGTCTGTGGAAGCATATCTAATACACCAGTTGAAACATCTCCAGCCAGTTTAGTAAAGTCATCAATTTTACCATCGTATTGAGTTTCTATGTCCAATGCTCTGTCTTTTACGAATTCATAAGTGATAACATCTCTCCAAAACTTCTCTGTTTGTGGTAAGTTAGTCGTTTCAACTAATGATTTCTTATAGTCATCTGGTAAATCGTCAGTGTTTATACCTAATGCTTTTAACTTAGCGAGTTGATCTTCTGTGTTCGTAGTCGGAGTTTGGTCTTTTTTAAGTCCAGTAGTCCCTAAAAACTGTGCTATTTTATTAGGCAAAGTTCCTAATGTATTGAGATTTCTCTCTAATAAATAAGTTGCTTCATCAACTGTGTCAATAGCCCCAGTAACTTCATTAACTCTTGGCTTAAAATAGTTCTCTCCACTTTGATAAAATGGTTGATTTTGGACAGTTTCTACTGGTTTAGCAACTTGTGGAGTTATTTCCTGTGTCGGCAACGCTGTAAAATCGTTTATAGGCTGTTTTAAGGGCTGTGGTGCGATGTTCTGTATTTGCTCGATAGGTTTTATGGGATTAGTGAAACCACCTGTAAAGTCCGTTTCTGTGGGAGATACAAAGGTCATCGGTCTTACTTCTTGTTTAACTGGTTGAACTTGTGGTATGTCAAAAGCGACATCATAAGATGGATCGTAATTTGCATCAAAAGTAGGATTAACTGATTTCACTACTTGTGGAGTATAAGTTGATAAAGGACTTTCTTCTGTGGTTTGGATTGCCTTTAACACTGAACTCTTATATTTTGATAAGGTCATTATTGAACTCCCCTTGTTGCTTGATATTTAAGATAGTTTTGTAATAACGCTGTTCTTGTAGTTGCGTCAAGGTTAAAGTTATTTAACGCTTCTTTGTATTGCTCATAAGTCAAGCGACCTGTATTACCTGCTAAAACAGTATCTTGATATGACATATTAGTTGGAGTAGTTCCTGTAATAACTCCGTTTGCGTTTGCCTGTTGTTTATCAAGGTTCAAATCGGCAATTTGTTGATTGTAAGTATTTTGAGTTGAAGCGACATTTTGGTTATAGTTAAGTTTATCGGCTTCGGCACTTCTTTCATAACCTTGTAAAGTCTGCCCTAAACCTTGTGAGACACTTTGTCTTGTCTTGGTTAAATCTTCTGCCATTTTTTGTTTAGCCAATGATCTATAACCGCTTTGTGCTAACCCACCTTGTGCGAGTTGAGATGGTAAAACTCTCTGCCCTTGTTGAGAAGATACATAAGCCTGTGAAGCCTGTTGAGTAGCAGATTGTTGGGCTTGACCTTTTAACTGACCAAGTTGTTTAGTCTGTAAGGCAAGATTTTCGGCAGCCTGTTTTAACTGTAAAGCCTTTTGTGCATCAGCCTTCGCTTTTGCTCTGTCGTATGCTTGTTGGATTTCTTGTGCTGTTGCCATAATTTACCCCTTAATTCACATTATAGTGAGTTATGTATGAATAGTCCATTTTTAATACCATCGACCTATGATGTGTAATGGTATAACTCTTGTTCCAGAAGCAGAAGATATAATATTTCTTAAGAAACAAGTTAGAGATCCAACTGCCTTAGTATTTACATAAGCACCTAAGCACCCATTTCCTTCTCCAAATAAAGCAGAGTAATTAGTGTTTATAAAGTCTTGTGGGAAGTTTATAGTTGTAGCGTTAGCACTTTCATATCCACCAACTGTGGTGTTAGCAGTAGCGATAGCACCAGTAAATGTTAAAACAAAATATAAAATCATTGTCCCATCGTAGAACTTTACCCAATAACCAGCACTTAATGAAGTCCCACCTTTTTCGGCAATATAATTTCCGTAAACTGTTGGATTAGTTGTAGTCCCATAAGATAGGTTTTCTGCTATGCGAATCTTAGCCCCATCAGCGTTAAGAAATAAATCAGCACCAGCACCATTATTTCGTGCCATAATCTCGTTGGTATCAAAGATCATGTTAGCACCACTTGTTAATCCTGTTTGTAGTGCGTGTAAAGTTGAACTCAAAGAAGCATCATCTGTCGCCGTTAGTCTTTCTCTTGCGATGGTTATTTCACTCGCCAAAGCCAAAGGAGTGGAAGTAGTTCCATCTCCTGTTAAATTAGTGTCATGAGTAACTGTTTTTAACGCAGTAGTTAAAAGATCATCATAACTTGGTTTAGAAGATCTTAACTCATCAGTTAGTTTTTTATCTTCTTTACTCTGAAAACCATCATAATTTTGTTGAGATGGTTCGTGAGTATGGTCGATTGCTACTGGTCTTTTATTTGTCATAATTCTCCTAAATATCTGAAGAAGGACTAAACTGTGTAATCTCTGCTTTAATTCTTGTGTAGATATTGGGCAAGTTTAACGAAGTAGAATTGAACGGAAGAAAGACAGGCGTATTCATAACGATCATACTTTCTCCACTCGCCTTTTCTAATGTCCTATAACTCGCATTTGTATACCCAGCTAAATTGATGTAGATGCCATCATTTACTCCGTCATAATTACAAGTCATAGATAATACTCTGTGATAATCACAATCAATTCCTTTGTTGTCTACTAATGAGATTTTTAGTGCCATGAATTATACCGCCTTTCGTAAGTGATTTAATAACCACTCTTTTTGTTTGTCTAAATCTATTTTCTTTTGACCACAATATTTATGCAATTCTCTATGACAACTTCTACACAATGTTATTGCGTTCTCTATATTAAATCTTAGCAATGGATCGTATGACCAAGGAATTAAATGATGTGCATCTAATTTCGTTTTACTATCACAACACAAGCATTGTCCTTTATCTCTAATGTGAACAGACTTTTTGAAATCTTTATACTCTTTCCAATTCCGTTTAGTCTGTTCTCCCCTTGACATAAGACCTTTATAATTTATGTGTTGTTCTCCTTTTGCTAAATTCATACACTTTTTAGAACAATACATATGTCTTCTATAATGCTTATCAATCGTTTCTTTACCACAAACTCTACACACAAATGTTTCGTTCCCATTATTCTTATTCCAAGGTATCATACCACAACAATTCAATCTATGCTTTTCACTCAATTTCTTACCTTTCTTCGCTATACTCATTTTTAACTTTGATTCTTTTGATATAATTTTTACTTTATTAGATTCACTTTTGTTTCTTAATTCAATACCATTTTTAAGTATGTATTTTTGGATAGTCATATGATTAGTATTTAATATTTCGGCACATTTTCTCGTTGAATATCCTTTAACAATATATAAATCATAAAGAATATCACGATCAACTATGAATTCTACCAAGTTGAAAGAGCCGCCCTAACCCAAACATTTGTATTTATGCAAACGTAAATGTATGAACTATCCCAACATACTGTTCCTGCCACACCTGTCGCTGTTGCACTCGCAGGAGTTTTTGTGCCAATTTTGATAACTCCATCTTTATCTACTGATGCCTTACTTACTCCGCCAAATTGAAAGTCTGTGATTAGACCTGTTGATGATGTGTGGTTTTGGTTTATCTTCAAGCAAGAGTTAGCATCAGCAATATTTCTTGATATATTTGTTCCTGTTGAAACTAAATCAAGATATGAATTGCTAAACGACGACCTATTTGCTAATGTTTGACCATAAATTGTGCCATCAGTTCCAACATTCATTTTTGACACTCCACCAAACTGTAAATCTAAGATCTTCCCCGTGCTACTTGGGTTTACTTGATTAACTATGAGTGCAGGGTTAGCATCGGCTATGTTGCGTGAGATTTTAGTGCCTGTTGATAATACATTTACATAAGAGTTATCGCTATTAGCGTAATACATACCACCATTTTGATAACCTGTTGAGCCAACAATCCACACACCTGCTCTTGATAAATATGCCTTACTAATTCCCGTTACTGTAAAATCAACAATATTACCTGTGCTTGAAGCATTTTTAACATTGACTAAAAGTGTAGTATTCGCATCGGCAACATTTCTTTCAAACTTAACACCTGTTGATAATGCTTCAACTTTTGCGTTGTCTACTGATACTTCATTTTGGATAGATTTATGCGTGTGTAATGTTGTATCGCCACTATCGGTTAGGTCTGTGATAGCAGTATCGCTAACTAATGATTTACCTGCGACTTTATCTACATAAATATCGTGAATATGAAGGGTAGTATTTCCACCGTCAGTTAAGTCCGTTGCGTTCACATCAGAAATATTATTTACTTCGGCTAATGCTTCAATTCCGTTTAACTTTGACTTTTCTATCGCAGTGAAAACTTTATTAGTAACTCCATCGGTATGATTATCGGTATCTCTATCGGCAGTATGAATATGTAAAGTTGTATTTAGTCCATCGGTTAAATCAGTAGCGTTTATGTCGCTAATGTTATTTACTTCTGCGCCTGTTTCTACCCCTGCGAGTTTGATCTTTTCGGTAGCACTAAAGACCTTGTTGGTTGTGCCATCAGTGTGATTATCTGTATTGCGATCCGTTGAGTGATAATGAGCAGAACTATCTCCTAAGTCTGTCAAGTCGGTCATAACTGAATCGGACACTAATGATTGACCAGCGACTTTATCTACCTTAGCATTGAGTAAACTATCACTTTCTGTTTCGGTATAGTAGCGATCATCGTGCGTATGTCCTACATCAGACTTTAAGGCGAGTATGACATCGGTTTCTGTCTCTGTGTAGTATCTTACATCGTGAGTATGTAAAGTAGTGTCTAAGCCATCTGTAAGGTCTGTGATAGTGGCATCAGAAACTAAACTCTTTCCAGCTTCTTTGTCCACTTTTAAGGTCAAGGCTAAATCTACATCAATTTTGGTGTAAGTAGTAGACTGGTCAGCCTTAGAAGGTAAGACAACATCGTTTAACTCATCAATTAAGTCATTATAATTAGGGATAACTTCTTTTCCAAGTTGGTCAAAACGAGCTTTTAATTGAGCCCCTGTTAAACCATCTTCGTTAGGTCTATCGCTTAATGACGATATGTCCCTTCCTGCGTAAGTCTCTGATACTTTTTTGTCTGTAATTGCCATTGTTTTTACCCCTTAAATGTGTTGTTTATCGTGTATTTACCGACTATTTCAAGCAAACCAAACGGATTAGCGTCATCACTCTCTACTTTGAATTGGATTGACATAAACTTTCTTTCTGTTCTGTTCGTAACCAAGACAGATGGATCGGTATCTCCGCTAAAAATAAAGTGTGAGAAATCAATATCGGAGAAGTCCAGTAAGCCATCATACTGTTCTTTGATAATTCCTTGCGTTGAATAGTAGACAATACACTTCATGTGAGAATACTTCATCAATCTTACCCACAAGTTTTTAAGTGTCTTGCGAACTGTTATATCTCCCATATTCATAATTGGTGTAGACCAATACGATGTAATAGGTATCATTATTCTGTGATAAAAGGCACTTGCTGTATAAGTCATCGTATAGATAGATCCTAAAACCCAGTATTGACTACCTGCTGTTGTGTTCGGTTCTTTTCCAGCGATAGAAATGTGATATGCCTTACAAACATAATAAGCGTTAGCATAGTAAACCATATTCCCAAATACATAAGCAACACCAGAAGAACTATAAGCAGGTGCGAAAGCATCAGAAACAGTGGTGTATAAAGCCCAATAGGTAGCGTTAGTTGGAGATTTACCAAGTGCAGATGCGTGAGTTAAGATACACTCATAAAATAGATCACTATACTCTACAATGTCTCCACTGTTGTATGTTCCATAGTCATCTACCCATAGAGAAGCCACATCAGTATCATCTGTGTAGTTGTTTATCTCATCTTGATGATAGTTAGTATCGGTTGTATTCTTCAAGAAGTATATTCCGTTATCGGCAGCCAAATAACAATGACTATCATATAAGCATTGTCCATTGATACCGACTAATTTGTTCATAAATGTCCACTTGAACCACTCGTATTGAGTTGAACCAGAATAACTATCTTTTTGTGAGTATTTATATCTTGGATCAGCAATATAGGCATTTGCCCCTACAAATAGATAATACTTATTCTCAAAAACGAACCCTACCGACTTATTAGTATTTGTTTGGGATAAAATATCTTGATTGACATAATAACCCCTATCCTTAGCGTGTGTTATCTCGGTAATAGCAGTTGAAGTTAAAGCGACCACTCCATATTCAGATAGCCATAATGGTTCATCTTGAAGTGTAGCAAATGTCTTTTTACTTAAAGCACTCATACCACTAACACCTGCTTGTAATGGGAAAATGACTTCCCCAGAAGCATCTAATCCATTAGATCTCAAATAGATAGTAGGTTCAATGCCTAACTTATCACAATGAACTGTTTGATATGATCCAAAATTATTATACCCAATGACCTTGTTAGGAAATGTAGTAGTATTGTTTTCCCCTAAGTAAAGTGGGAGTTGTCTTAGTCCCCAATATTCCATAGGTATTAAGCTCTTAGTTGTTGTTTCATATCCAGATAAAAACATATAATTTCTTAGTCCACCAAATCCATATAACCCATGAACTGTCGAATTATAGCCAACTTCTAAATTGATCTTATCGTTTAGAAATCTAACCTTGACATTATCTTCACCAGCAATCGTAGGTATAGCAGGTATATTTCCAGAAGTGAATGTAATTGTCTTGTTTCCTGTATTTACAGTGTAATGTGTCGTAACTGTCTTTAATACCCAAGCACCAGCAACCTTTACCCATACTTTTGTGTTAGCACTATCAATCGTTTCAGAGCATACAAAGGCATTAGATACACCATCAGCCAAAAAAGTATTCTCTTGATACTTACTTAAAACATTTTTCTGTTCAAACAATGTAGTCGTTAAACCATCTGGGCTTCTTCCTATGTTTGTTATAGGTGTCTTGATTAAACTGTCATAGTTAGCCAAAGCATTATTAGATAAGTCAATAATAGAAGGTGTTCCAGTAGATATGTTTACAAAGTCTAATTTTAGTAATGTAGGTTTAGCCAAACCACCACTTGTGATTAAATAGTAAATACCATCAGCGTCTAATGGCACTAAGTCTACTGGTATAGTCTGTGATAACGAAGTAAGCCCTGTAATATCTTCGTATGAGCTTGGCTCAAAAGGTCTAATCAGTTGTCCATCAGTTAAATAATATTTTAATCTCCCGTCTACTTGGCATAATAAGACATCAATGATCGTATTAGATGAAGTCTTTACCTTAGCAGTGTATATCCATATAACAGGTTTATCAAAAGAAACAAGCAACTTGATTCCCCTGCGTTTCTCTAAGTTT
>Ga0209575_10000718_pt1 | contig 16972 bp, 12 predicted proteins | sample Medcelwee11metaG_FD_187172 | JGI IMG/M metagenome (GOLD analysis project Ga0209575, IMG submission 187172) | Freshwater pond sediment microbial communities from the University of Edinburgh, under environmental carbon perturbations - Medium... | ecosystem: Environmental > Aquatic > Freshwater >...
GCTCCGAGGGTCAAGGGGAGGGATTCTGCCGCTCCTAAGAAAGAAGCACCAACAGCCTTGTTATACTCCTTATTCTGAATATAAGTCTTAATACTCTCCTCGTACCTCGCGGATGACTGCCGTAACTCGTCAGCCTTCTTTTCAATATTCTGAAAGTCCTCAGTCTTCTCTATCTTATCCCATACGGAAGAGGCTATATTTACTACGCCATTAATCTCGGGTGGCTTGGCAAAGGGGATATGCTGAGAGACCTTCTCTGCCTTATCCTTTTTCATGCCGATGAGTTCAAGTTCCTTTTGAACTATCTTCCTCGGCACATCGAGAATCCTCTGGGCAAAGGTTAATTGTTTCGGGGTGGACGTAGCAATGTCTATCGCACCCGCTCCGATACGCTCCAATAAATCGCCTACGTAACTTTCTTTATCTTGTGGGGGCTGCGGTTTTTCGGGGGCTACCGAAGATTCTTCGGATGGCACTTCCGAGTATTCCACGGGCTTTTTTGAAATACCTTGAATAATCTCTGAAATATCTTCTGAAGATACTTTTTTTTTTATCCCTATGTAGTCACTGAATACGCCAAAGTCGGGATCAACATTCTTGATGTTCTGCGAAAGGAGATATTGATGTACCTTCCCCGCCTTTACATCATCACTCATCATAGTTCTAAACCCCTCCTCAGTATTAGGAAGGTTCTTTACACTCTGCGATGAGAGATACTGATATATTGTGCTTATTTTGTCTTCCATTATAATCCTATATCAACTAACCCTTTTCCCGTTTCTTTCCCTTCTCCCATAGGCACTATCTTGTCGCCTATCTTTATAGTCACGCCCTCTAATAGTTCAGGTGGCACTTCGCTTCTAGGCACAAGTATCTTCGACACACTCTTGAGATTGCCAACTCCCGAGGTGGGCTGTAACTCTACTATATCCTTATCTCTGGCATAGCCTACTACCTTTGCGTCTATTCTTATCCCCTTGGGAACCTCCACCTCTTCGCTCGTACCTAAGTCAGCATCAGTTATAACTGCCATTGCCGATGGGCCGAGAATGAAGTTCTGCGCTTGATCTACATAAGTCTTGTAATACTCCAAAGAGTCCCTTGTATCCGATAATGCGACAGTACCCTCTATTCTCGATGGTACTTGATAGGGAATGTTCTTATTCCCTCTACTTAGCGATGACCCCGAGCCGCTACCCGAAGGAGGATTAGTTGCCTTGGCATCTGTTCTCCTGTATTTCTGGCTATACTTATCCAAACCCCACTGCATGATAGGATTCTTCGCTATATCCGCCACGGTGTTACCGAAACTCTGAGCAAGAGAAACCTCCTCCTCGGTGACCTTCCCGTCCTTATTAGAGTCGAAGTACTTTACCTTTTCCTCATCAGGTGCATTAGCCCAAAAGTCCTGAACGAGGTCTTTGAGATAACCTTCATCCGACAGCACTAGGTTAAGAAGTCTCTGTCTCCCCGCTTCCGTACTCCCCGCAGCCGTTGTCTTGACTATCTGTCCATCCTTACCCTTGGCTCCAACGAACTCAGTAGCAGGCTTTGTTCTCCAATAGGCAGTCAGATCATCATCTATCGCCTTGAAGAGTCTCCCTCCTTTAGGCTGAAGTCCCGACTCATACTCGCCCGTGGAGTATAATTGAGCGGTAGCCTCGGTAAAGGCATTGCTATCATACTTTGAGGGGTTAGACCGATACATCTGCAACTCCTGAAGATACCTCTGCTGGTTTGCCCCCATCCTCTTCTGCCACCCCTCAAGGGCAAGACGGTCTTGCCGCATCTCGATCTCCTTATCCATGGTCAACTGCCCCTTGGACTTCTGCATCTCCTTTGCCCACTTGTTATTGAACTCTTGCTGTCTCTCAGCCTGTAGCTTCGTTGCTCCTTGAGAGATGAGCGTGACGGGGTCTACATCCATCATCTTCATAAAGGTATCCTTGTCCTTGAGAGCCTTATTAAGCTTCATGGTCTCTGCCCCGAGGACTTCGGAGTTGAGTTTCTCCGCAGACCTATTGACCTGTGAGTTATCGAGATAAACTGCGGTGTCCCTGCCCGTGCTAAGTATCGGTACGCTTGCCATTAGCGAGGATATTTCTGGTTATTGAACAGGAGATTATTACTCCCATAGATATTATAAGGAGTAAGAGGTTGGCTCTGCGGCATTGGCGTTTGATTCAGCCCCATCGGTGCGAAGTTATTCTGTCCCGGCATATAGTAACTCATAACAGAAGGATTAGGCGTATAACCCGACTCTCCTCCTGCATTAGCATAAGGATTCATTGCATTGAGCGCATTCATCTGCATCGCTCCTCCCATGAAGTTCATCCCTGCTCCCGCCATGTCTTGCATGCCTCCCCAGAGGTTAGACGCTCCCGCTTGCTTCTGCGACTGCAACTCGTTATACTTATACTGTGCGGGTAGCCATTGGTTGATCTCCCACTGCTTGTCTTGTGCCTGCGCCATGATCTGCTGTGCCTGTCCTAGTTCAGCCTGCCTCTGAGACTTAAAGTCAGCGAACTTGATACCGAGGTCTCTCACGGCATCCATCTGCTGACCATACAGCCCCGTGACAGCACCCAAGGCTTGTCCCGATGTCCCCGCATACTTCTCAGCAGCACGTTGACCAAAGGCTGTCTGTGCCCCCAGCTTGTTCTCCACAAGAGACTGACCGGGTAACTCTTGAGCGTTGGCTCTCTGCTGATACATACTCAGCATGTTTTCCAACTCCGAGGGGATAGTATATTGCGGGAGTTTAAAGTTCTTGAGGGCTTTGTTTGCTCTTGCCGACTGCACCCCACCAAAAATCGATTTACCAAGCCCCATCAAGCCTTGTATCCCGGCTCCTATGCCCATTGCCGCTAATGCTCCTAATGCCATTTCTTATAAATTTATCAAAGATACTAACTCGTTGTCATTCCAATTTCAAAGGCGGTGATCTCCACCTTGCCTGATGTCTGCACAGGAAGAGTGAATGCCACCCTCGACACCCGTCCTCTCATCTTATCCCCTTCCCATAGGTCGTTATAATCATATACCCCCGAAGAGTAGGTATTACGCTTCACGGGTGCTCTTGTGATGCCCTCACGGGTAAACCAATCCTCATCTATAACCCAACTAAGCTGATCAACCTTCGTGGTCGCATCTGCGGGAATGAATATGCTCACCACCGTCCATCCCGTATGCTGATTGCTTATCACCCCCACGGTATCTATGACCTTGGGAAGTAATGGCTCTGCATTGCCCGCCACGATCACTGCCGCAGCAGACCTTGTCGTTGATCCCGTGAACATCCTCCTCTCAGCGTCACTCGATAGTTCGTGTAGGTCTCCGTTGTAGACATAGTAGAATCTATTCTCAGCCCTTATATACCCTCCGAGGTATACAGCCGAGTTCACATCATCGAGAAGATAACTCACCCACCTCTTCGAGGGCAGATGATAAAGAACCGTCCCCCACTGCCCTTGCTGATAGTAGTAGAGGAAGTAGAGGCACTTGGTTGTAGGTTCGTAGTCACACCCCACCAAGTAGTACGCCCCTAGATAATCAGCTACCATCAGGTCATCCCCCAACTCGAGGAAGAACTGCCTCATCTTATTATCGGATATCGGGTATGCCCCGTTCTCACTATCCTGTACGAACGCCCTGTTATGGATATCGAAGAAGAACAGCATGTCATCGACCTGTACCACGGTCTCGGGATGCTCCGTACCCCAATCACCATCTAACTCTCTTGCATTACCAAGTACTCCCGAAGAGGCAACAAGGTTTGATGTGCCATCCTGGTTGTAGAACTCCGTCATGCCTACATAGAACGATGTACGTTTCCTCTGTTGGATTACGCGAAGTACGCTACCTAATTGGCGTAATGCATTTATCTTCCCGTTCTTGTCGGGGAGAGACACGATATCGTTATACTCGAAGGTACATAGTCCGTTTATCCCCGTGTCCTGTATCAGCTTATTGGAGATAGCTAGGTTATTCAACTCCACCTCACCAATATTGCTCCTTATATTTAACTTACCTTGGGTATACCAATCACTGTCGTAGAAGTCCGAATAGGATGGGCTTTCCACGAGGAATAGAGTTCCTGCAACAGCAGAGTCTACAGCCACATTAAAGGCACGGGTGATAAGGTAACTATCCCCCTCGTTAAAGACTCCCTTTGCCCCATAGGTCTCCGCCTCCCCCGTTTGGTTTGCCGTGTCCCCCATGTGATACACATTGGCAGAGAGAACATATGTTTCATATATCTTCCCGAAAGAGAAGAATCTATCCAAATCCTCGCTGAAAGTAGTCTTCGGTCTGTATATCTCGATTAAGCTATCGGTTCCTATATTATACGTCCCGCTGCCCGTAGTCGATACCGTTATCTTATTCGTGTCCGCATCTATGCTCAGTATCTCAAGGTCAACACTAGGAATAAGCACACCATAGGCACTTGTAGCAGCAGCTCTTGTCACCGCTCTTACCCTGTCTCCCTTCTGCCACACATAGGGGCCGACTTGGGAAAGAGGATAGGTTGCTTGCACGGTCTGCAAGGGGGTGATATCTATCTGTAGCGATGTCGTAGTGCCAGCAGCTACACTCGCAACCACATAGAACCAAAAGTTTTCTATGTTCTGATTACCCGCGTAGAACCACTGCCAGTACTTGGCCTCTGCGGGTGCTTCATGCCATATCTCCCAATTAATGTAATTCCTCCAATCATAGGTCTCCGATGCGCCCTTTTCATCAGCTACGGTCTTGACGTAAACTTCAGTTGTGCCATTGGACGCAATAGCGAAGGGTCTCATTGCCCTGTCAAAGTAAGTTATCCCGAATACGTGTCTTGCGCCCGTGGTGAACTGCGACCACTTATTAACAGCGGTATCCACGCCGCTAGCTGCGTAAAATACCAGACTTGATGTTGTCTCGTTTATGGTCTCTCCTCCTCCTTGTGTATGGAGGTAGAAGTCCCCGCTTGCCAGAGTCATGCCGCTAGGTGGCGACCCGTAGTCCGCAGTCACATTTGCACCTTCATTATTGATCAGCGTAATGATAGAGTCCCTTAATGCAGTAATTCCACCCGAGATATCCGCAGCCGTTACAATATAATTTAAGGTAACGGAGAACGATGCGTAATTAAGATTTATGACCAGGATGTCCGTAGCGGTAACACCCCCTGCGCTTATAGCATTATTAAGGGTAATCTGATTGTAATTGGCTACATCACCCGGAGGAGGTGCCCCCTCAAAGTAATCGATGAAGTCAACCCCTATAGCCGCAGTGTATCTCGTTGATCCCGCTGCGTTGATAGCAACATTCTCCCATCCAACGGTTAACTTGGCTGCGGGTGTGACATTGTTGAACCCGTATTTATTCCCGCCTAGTACAAGCACATTCTCGCTCAGTAGTTCAAGTGCCCTTGTCTCTCGAGGAATGTAGTTATCAAGTTTGCCTACCATGTCATCACTGACAACCTCCATAACATAGTCGTTATAGAACAGGTAGGTATTTGTACCCGAGTCGATCTTATCAACATACTGCCACGATAACTCCGGCCCCGTCCTAACAAACAATTCGGTGAACTCCACCTCCGTTGTCCTCCCGCTATTGAAGTAGAGAGTAAGGACGTTGTTCGTTGCAAATGAGTTTAGTATCTCCCCGTTATAACTCTCCACATCGGGGGTAAGGAATAAGTCAGAAAAGGGTGCTGTGTTACTGTAACCCCCGTTACGATACTTCCACCGATAGGTGAATTGGAACATCTTCCCCCGAAGGTTATTATACAGCCTCGAGGTGTCATCGCTATAGGCACCCGTCACTTGAGTGATAGGAGGCATCTCCACAAGGTCGAATGCTCCATCCAACAGTGATGCTGAACCCGAAATAGCGGTGTTGGGGTAGGCATAAGCCACAAGACCCCAGTTACCATTTCCCGCAGCAATGTCGGCAGGAGGATTAACCCCTCCCGCTATAAGACCAACACCATTGATGATCTCGTATACACCCCCATCGGTATAAAGAACCCTCGCATTATCTTGATATGTCTCATTGACATCCCACGCGCTGTCCTTGTACGTGGTGAAGTTCATTGCCCTTGTGATATGCAACTTCTTGGGGCCGTACTGTCCGCTTGCCCAATAAAGCCACCCGTCAATGTAAGCGGCCTTCTTAAATACTATATCGGCATCCAACTCAAGTTCGGGTTCATTCTCCATCACGACCCTGACGGTGTAGCCATCCTTTATACGAACCCCCATGATCGAATGGGAGTCAAGGCTTGCACCATATCCCGTAAGGAAGTAATAGCACCACTCACGGTCGGTATCAATGGCATGCCCCATGTACTTCGTGCCTAGTCCCCTATCCGTTGCCGCCACAAGAGTTGTCCCCCATGCATCCTCTAATTTACCGAAGTTATCGGGCGGGACGATGACGTTCTGTCTCCCCGGATTGGCATAGGTTGTCGGGCTATCACCGGGAGCCATCAACTCAAGGCTATCGTCCGAGTTAAGCCCAGTTCCGGCCAAGGGCAAAACTTGAGTGATCTTCCTCTTCATTCTTTAAGGTTTGTATGTCACTCGTATCACTGCATCATCAACCGCGTCAACCGTGTATATCGTCAGCACAACCACTCCGCTCAGAGTGTAACTGATGGTCATACCGCCTCCTATCTCGTTACCTATACTATCCCATATGGTGATAGCATAAGGCGGCTGTGTCATCGTAGTAGTAATAGTATTCGTCCCCGCCGTGAGGTCTACCGTTGTCGTGTAGCTTAACATATCTCCTGATCCGCTTGTTGATGTTGATGTTGAACTGAATCCCGTACCAAGCAGCGGAGTATCCTCATCAGCACGACCAATCCACGTATCCTTGAATTGTTCAAGGGTCGGCAGTTGCTGCCACTGAAGATGCCTCACCTGGTTGGTGTAATTACTCTCTCTTAACTGCTGTTCGCCTAACCCCGTACCCTCCATCTGTGACTGCATCCATCTCAGATAGGCATCAATGACTTGTGTGCATTGTATGGGAACCATCGTCTCAGACCCCACTTTAATACCCGTTGAGATGTATCTAAGGGTTATCGTCTCGCTTACTAGGCTCTGGCAGTATAAGACCCTGTTAGGCCAATCAATATAATAGAAGTACTTGTTATAATCGCTCGAGCCATAAGATACCGCTGCCGTAGGGGCACTAAGGTCGGTACTCTGTATGAAAGTATAATATACGTCATCCCGTATTATCCCGACAGAGATGAAATCTACCATATCAGAGGGGAAGGCCACCTTGCCCACCGAGTCCAATGCTATGTTAGCCTGAGTGAAGTACGAGAGATGGCTGATATTAAGATCACGGAAGCAGTCTACCGCATGCTCAAGGTAGTTAATATAGTCGTCCTCGTTGATCTTATATTTAAGGATAAACCTCTTTACTATCGTCTGTAGTGATATTGTTGCTGCCTGATCTGCCATTACCTTATATCTGAGTTGTTATCCAATAAGTCCTTCGGGGGAACAACCCCTATTATCTCAAGAGCCATCTTTAATATCTCTACGTTCTTCCCATAAGGGAGTGGCACATCGTCAGTGTCCACTAAAGAAGTAAAAGCCACAAGGAGATCGAACTGTAGTGTATCTGTCGTAAAAATCACTGAAGAGGCATACTTAAACTCAACAACATTTTCTTTTACGGAGAAATAGATTAAATGCGGCGTAGATGTAGTAAGAGCATCAACTTGAGCCTCCTCCATTAGAATCATCTCTTGGTCTGTTACCGAGGCAAAGTAATATGTGCCATAAGCACCCTCTAGCATTATATTCCTTACTCCGCCCCTCTTGTCAGGCAGAGGCACAAGGTTAACGGGTAGCGTATACTCCCATCTACCCACATCCCCCATAGTAGCTGTTTGTATAGTGTACCTCTTTGTGTACTGCCCGAGTGCCTTCGGGTTCTGTGCGTGTACTTGATAATAAGTGCTATTGATGCATGCCTCGAGTACATGATCTAAGTAGGTATCGTGGTATCGTCCTGTTTCACTTATCTGGGCGAGTGTATTTTTTAATAACGATCTAAGATTTGATTTGGTCATTTGTCATTGTTTTTAGCCGTTATCATTCCCCATTCAGACACTATTTGTTCTCCCATCGTGATCCCCAATTTGGAAAGTATCAGTGCCATGATTGAAGGTCTGTCTTGCGGCCCCCATTCGAGTTCAACCGTCTCCGAGGTATATGTAGCACCATCAGAGGGAGAGTTTGTCGCCACGGGGAAGCTCTGGGTGTCAGTATCAGCGGTCATCGTCTGGCTCGTACTCAGGAATGTCCTTACATTAGTCGCCGTAGTAATGTAGTAGTCTAACTTAGGCGTTACGGGACGGGCAAGGTAGGTTATGCTTATAGAGGTTATCGTAGTCGGGTAGACTGTGATGTTCTTTCTGTTCTTCGCCACATACACCGCATAGGACACGGTGCTATCGTAGGTCTCATTGGGGAGATATAGGCTCCTCGCATCTTCTGCCACTACCGCATGTGAGCCATCGTATCCCGATGCGGTAGCACCGCCAGAGTTTCTTCCTCCAGAGAGAGTAATGATATCTCCCGTGTTCAACGTGTTCTCCCCCGCGTCAAAGTAGATAAACGGTCTGCTTACACCTCCGATTATTCTCTCACCGAAGACGGCTAACTCATTAGTGATTCCCCCCGTAACATATGTTCCTATATAACTCGTCTTGTCTCCCGTACCCAGTACAGCTATTGGGTAGGTAGTCGTGGGTTGGGTTATGGCATCAACGGCCCTCTCCACATACTCGAGCCTCGATACAACGTCTATCTTACGGGTCGTGGTGGTCTGTAGATACGTGGGACTTCCTATCATGTGCATGTAGTCCACGGGAAGGAAGCCTACCCCGCTTGTGAGGGTTATTGTAGCCGTCTTGATAAAAGGGGCGAGGCTGTCGGTAATCTTTTGTGTCTGCTGGAACTTAGCATATTGCTGTATGAAATATTCATGCGACACCACGGGCAATATAGCGTTGAACTCCGCTACCGACACGGCCTCACCCCGCTCATCCTTCCTTAGAATATCTAAGACCGATCTATAAAGGCTTTGATTAGTGGTCATCTATACTTTGTTTACGCAAAGATACGGATAGCACAAGAACGCTTATCTTTGCATTCTGCTTCAGTAGCTCAGTTGGTCGGAGCGGCTGATTTGTACTCAGCGGGCCGTGGGTTCGAATCCTACCTGAAGCTCTCCCCCTCTATGAAGAGTATTCATAGACCGCCCCGAGGTTACGATCTCGGGGTTCTTTTAATGCCCCTCCCCGATCAAACATTAAATATGGCCCGATTTAAGTACCCACAGTACCAATATCACCATATTTTTAATGTTACGTTTTTGTAAGTTACATTTTGCGAACATTAGTTCAATTCTGCACAGAATGTAGACATATACTCAACTATCTGTTCAATATTTGACTATTTCTATACAAAAGGAAAAGCCCCCGAGCAACTCGTACTCAGGGGCCACAGAAAGCAGAACGCAGAGAAAAGTTATGCCTTGAAATGATCTCTTATCTTAGCCGCCAGGTCTGTCTTCTTCGTCTGTGAGATGGCTATGCCGTACTGTTTGGCAAGCCACTTCAGTTCCTCGTATGGTTGTTCATCCTCGAAGTAACCCTGCTCGGAGAGTTCCCTTATAAGAGAGTCCCATACCTCCTTATTAGCCTCGTTGCCGAAGAACTCACAAAGGTAAGCAAATCTATCGCCATACCTTGTGTCGGGGACACGTACCACCGTACTGCGGCTGATACCCCATATCCACCCGTGCATCTTCGTGTAGTCAAGTATCTTCCTCTGCACTGCCTTGCCGACAATACCCCTTCTCTGTATCTCGTCTCCCATATTAATGAAGTCGAGGAAGTTTGCCGTGGTCATGGCGTGAACGTCTTTCTTCTTGTTCTCAGCCTCGATATGATTCTCGAGCTTGATCCGAAGGGCCGTCTCCGTACCCTTGTCAGCGTTTGCTATGCCCAGAGCAGCGCATACTTGCCTTAATGTCCCTTCAGCGGTCAGAGGTGAAGCCTCACCCCATATAGCAGCCTTGAGTTTGATAGCCTCTCTCTCCATGCGGCCTTGTTCCTCTTGTGCCTCTCTGATGTCATCGATCTTGATAGCACCCTTCTTGAACAGGGGTGACTTCTCAATAATAAAGTAGGCAAGGTCAATGTCCTTTCTCAGGTCTACATTGAGTTCGCTCTGCTTCATAATCTTAGATTTCCTCGTCAGGGTTACATGCCCGTCTTTGGTCGTGCGGATGTTTCCCGTGTTCCCAGTATAGGCCCACTCTGTTAACCCGTCTCTTGCTACCAATGGCAGCGTACACGGAGGGATAGCCTGCCCTTTAAGGTCAGCGGCAAGCTGTGTGCTGACAAACCGTATCATATCGCCGTACTTGTTGCGTATGCCCTTGGTTGCCATCTCGTAGTGTTTGATTTCTTCGGCGAACTTGCCGCTAGTGTCTGAGGTATTAAATACCTGCCAGTTGATAAGTAACATAATTCTCTGCTTATTTTAGTTTTCTGCGTAAAAGTAAAATAAGAGGGGAAGGGTTGCCCCGACCCCTCTCTTTATAACTGCTTAGTCAGCGTCAGATACTATTCTGATGAGCTGATTGGCTTTTGCCACGATAAGCGCATATTCAGTCAACATGTGGATGTCAACCATGTCGTATGCGTTGGTAGCCTGATAACCCATTCCGTTCACACCAGCGATTGTCTGAACAATCCTTGTCCTGTTTTCACCGTTGGCATTCTTGAAACCGATCATCACGTTGGAAGCTTTGAACGAACTGTTGTTCGTGTTGCTTGCTTCACGCAGTGACACGTAAGCCTCGGGGATAACGAAACCGAACCTCTGCATCCAATCGTATGATCCGACATTGTATTTCTCGGGATTGGAGAGCATGGTCAGTTCCTGAACCTGGTAGTTGATACCTTCGATCTGGAATGCATTGAAGCCGATGTTCATCTTGCTCATCGTTTCCATGAAGTCAGTTCCACCTGAGTATGACTTGATAGTGTCAAGACCCACGTTGGTCTGAATGCTTCTGCCGAGGTCTGGGCCAACGCAAAGGAGAGCCTTATCGGTAACAACACCCTGTGACAGCATGACATCTTTCAGATCATACAGATCAGAAAGTTCATAGGTCGTACCCGTGTAGGTCTGTTTTGAACCATAGTCATACAGATGAGTGAGAAGACCAACAGTACCCCTTGCATAAGCGGTTGAACTGTCGCCTGTGGTAAGAGCGATGTTGTCATCGTGATACTGTCCCATCAGAAGGTCGTCATTCATCCATGAATCCAACAGGAAGTCGAGTTCGATGGAAGCCTTATTGAACTGTCCTTTTGCACCGTTCTTCAGAGTCTCGGTATACCTCTGTTCGCTCTGCTGTGAGCCATAGATGGTAGACTTAGCCCTCTTAATAGAGGTGTAGAAGGTTCTCTCATAGGGATAGCTTGCCTTTGATGCGGGGCCAGCCGAACCAGGGGCAAAGATACCTCCGGTGACCATCAGCTTAGTGCCGCTTGGTATCTCTGTGTCGATGTCTGAAGTCGTGTCATCCACGGGGCCGCAAGTAAACTCGGTGTTATTACCGTTAGCAGCACTTGATTCGATCTGATACAGAGCGGGGATGAACTTAGCCTTCTGTGCGGTGGCAAGGTAGTACGGAGGAACAACAATGATGTCGCCTACGCCGCAGTAGCAACCTGAAGTTGCAACGGTGAATACCTTATCAGCAGCAGCAGAACCTACGGTGGTGGCAGCGGTGAGGGTAATGCTTCTCTCGATAGCACCTTCTTCTATGATCTTGGGTGTCGATGAAGCGATATTGAATTTTCTCCCCGACAGGTTAAGTATGTCGAAGATACCGAAACCACGACCATACCTCTTGTATAATTCACCGAGGTATTCGGGCTTCAGGTTAAACGAACCAAGGGTGTCGAGTGCGGGTGTATAGGCCGCAGCCGCCATGGTCGATGTAATTGATGCATTTGTTACAGCCATTTTTTTATTTTGTTATTAAGCGTTAATACGTATCCAGAAATGATCTGATACCAACGCCGCTGTCGTCAGGTTTTTCGTCAGGTTTAATCGAGTTGTTAGGGGGTGAGGTATTATTCAGTAACTTATCCCTCTCTTCTATAGCCTTGGATTTCCATTGGTTCTCCAAGATCGTATATAACTTCGGGAAGTTCTTGTGGATAAACTTCATCTCCCTTATCGCATTGAGTTCTTTTATTGTCTCCTCATTCGGCTCTAAGCCGCTTGCCAATGCTGTCCCGATTAACTCCTCACGCATCTCCTTGCGCCATTCGGCGGGGATATCTATGCTTGCGAGTACCGTACCGTCTTCTGAAGGTATCTGCAACTTATCTATAGCTTCCATCTTATCAAGAAAGGGTGTCCACGCCCTTTTTAACCCATCAATTTTGGTTGCCATTTCAGTCTGCAAGTCTGCCTCAGTTTTGACCTTCGGTATCTCAACGCTCCTCGTTATTTCTTCCAAGTCTTTCTTTGCCTGTGCCGCTTTCATCGTCAGCTTATTCTTGGTGATGCGATCCCACTCCTCGGGTCTGCTCCCAACTTCCACCTTCAAGTCATCCAACACGGCTTCCTTTGCCCCTTCTAATCCCCCCTCTATGTCGGGAGTATCCAACAGTAACCGATGTGCTAACAACTCCAACTTGTCCATCCTCGACAGGTCAGAGGTTACGATCTTCTCAATCACCGCTGGGTCTTTGTCAGGGAACTGCCTCCGTAGCTGTTCTGCCACGTAAGCCTTCTCATCTCGAAAGAATGCTAGCGGGTTTAACCGAGCCTCGAGCTTCTGCTTTTCTTCCAACCACGCTTTTTCCTTCGTGGTCAGTTCGTCAAGTTTAGCCTTGTGTTCCGAGGCTTCCTTTAGCCTTGCCTCATACTCTGACACCTTCGTCCGAGATTTGAGTGCCTGGGCAACCTCTTCATCGCTCTTAAAACCCTCTGAGTAGCGTTTATTTAATTCCTCAAAGAACTTGTTCTGTCCCGTAGGTTCAGCCTTTGGTGCTTCTGCTGCGGGTGCAACCTCTGCGGGCTGCTCTGTTAGTTCTGTCTGCGGTTCAGATACCACTTCCTCGGGTATACCCTTGATGAACGCTTCTATCCCACTAACGGGGGTTGTCTCATTCTCTGCCATTTGCTTTTCTGTTTAAAAGTTCACAAAGTTACTAAACATATTTTATATGCTTATTTTGACATTGTAGCCGGTTCGGGTGGAGGGGTTGTAGCAGCCATCGATCCTACCATGGCAAACAACAATGGAAGGTCTACCTTATCCATACCTCCCGACTGTGCTGCCATCTGTAGAGCCTTCTGCAACTGCGCCCTCTCCTGACCGTTGTTTTCTTTAGACATGATGATCTCCACGAACTTACTATTATTGGTCATCCGTGTCGTACCCACCTCAAAACCCCTTAGAGCCATCTCCTTCTGCATCTCGGCTTGCATGGCCTGTTGTGCCGCTTGTGCCTTCATCTGCTCTTGTTGAGCCATCCCTTGCTGCTGTTGTGCCACAAGTTGCTGTTGCTTCTGCTCGTACTCCTTCTTAGCCTTCTTGATAGAGTAAGCGATCTCTTGTCTTATCGAAGTGAGGTTCTCCCCTCTCCATAGCTTCTCCTGTATGAGCATACCATCGGGCAGTTCAAGGGAGTTGCCCCCGTCTCTTGATGCCGCAAGGGCTATCTGAATATACTCATTGAGTTTTTGCTTATATTCTCCGCTTGGTCTCTGCCGCACGATCAGTCCGTACTGAGCACCTAGCTTCTCTGCTTGACGGAGCATCTCCACATCCGTTTCGCCTATCAGACCAGAGTATACTTTTCGTATATCCTCGTTACTCCTTATGCCTATCTGTATCCTCTGCATCAAGCTGTCAGCAAGGCTTCTCTTAATCTCGAAGAGAGCATTGATAAATGGCTTCAGAGTATTGTTTGTTGCATTCAACGCCATCTGAGTCGTCCCCACGGGTGCGTTGGGGTCGGGATTTGTTCCTAGAGCCACGGGGTTTAATCCCGTGATGTTTTCCACCATCGTGAAGATAAGAGCGAAGGCCTCTGAGGTTTCAGCGATTCGCTTACCCATTCCCCCACCTATCTCGGTAATAGGCGTTGGGTTGCCTCCTTGATAGTTCCCCGACAGAGAGAGCATATAGGGGAGTATCCCCGTCTGCCTCATCATCTTCAGCAACTCAAGCATGGGCCACTTCTTCCCCTTGCCATCGGTGATGTTCATCAGCATCCCCACGTTGACAGCGTACCCGTTCTCTATCATCATTGCGACAGAGTTCTGATACTTCAGCCATGTGATCATCAACTGATCAAGGAACGGGACGAGTCTTTCGATTATCCCGCCTTGAGCCATCTGCTCGACATGGAACGTACCCACGGGTCTGGTCATGTGCGGACGGGGCAGCATATTGATCGGGCCGCAGTCAAAGGCTATATCACTACCCACAACCCATGAGCACTGATAGTATCGTCTGATATATATCTGTTCCTCTTTTTGCTCTGCCCCACGGTCGGTCTGCTTCTTGGAAAGAGGCTTAACCTCCTCCGCAAAGTCAAGTTCCCTTACCGTCTCACGCCCGTAGACGCTCTTTATCTTCAGATTCCTCTTGGTGTCGGTGTCCATCCACTCAGCCTCGAATACGCATACTTTGAAGTTATCCCACGGGTAATCCGTCTGCGCGGGGTCAATCATGCTAGCCATATCCCACTTGAGGGTGCTGAACTCTTCATTGCCCATCCACCCCGCATAGTTCTTAGCTAATTCGCGCCACCTTAACTCGGGGACATCGGGTCTCTTCTTCTTCAGCCATGATATTGTCTGCGTGGAGAAATACCCCGCATACTCGTAGTCAGAGTAGTCATGCTCCCTTGAGTATTGTATGACTGTCCTTGCAGGGTCGATATATTTGACCTTGAATTTGCCCTCCTCATTATCGTAGTAGTCCTTGGTAGCACCATAGCCTATCTCGAACAAGTCTGCAAGGGTCTTCTTCTTTATTACATCTTCCCAGTGTGAGCCATCCAATGATGCACGGGTCAGCTTCTCCATGGCCTTTGAGATGTTCAGCTTGAACCCATCATTAGCCGCCATCATCTCTAACTCCTCGAGACTCTTCGGTAGTTCTACCTGTTCGTCCACGGGGATACCCGCCCTCTGCTTATACTGTACTTGCCACTGCTGATTGATACCCTGAACGTAGGTCAGCCACTTCTCGTACTCTTGTTTGTCCCGTGAGTTGCTATCTATAGCGTCAACGAAGATATCGAACTCCACATCGTCGAACATCCCGTGAAACGCATCCATGACCTTGGGGGCTATGGAGATGTTATCGAATAGCACATTCATCCATCCCTCTCTGTTAGCCATCCTCCCAAGAGGAGTATTGACCACATCGCCTGCGTCCTTGCCCGTTAACTTGCTGCTATCATCAAGGAGAAAGTTCTTGTACTTCTCGACATCTTGCTTACCCCTAGCATATCGCCTCCAGGTATCAAATTTATGTACGTCAGGGTATCCCCAAGCGGTTTTTGACTTGAGAAACATTGAATATATGTAACGGCTAAATGAGGTACAGTATTCCTCATTCTTGCTCCGAGGATTTATATCCCTATCAGGGGGAGAGACATTAGCATCCTTCAGTTCGTCAATAACCTTAATCATATTAACATCATTTTATGCAAAGATACCACATCCCCCTTAACTCGCCTTTTTCCGTCCACGGCCTGTATTAAGCCTAAACTGCTCTCTCCTGCGCTCCCTCTCCTCCGGGGTTAAATTTAACTTATGGCCTAATCTTGCGGCAGACAATTTCCGCTTTGAAGCCTTGCTATGTTTCTTCCCGCGATTAGCATCCCCTATCTTTCTCTTCCACTCCTCGCTCTTCTTCTTCCCCTTATGTGCCGCACTTTGCTTTGCCCTTGTTTCAGGACTAGCCTTCTTCCCTTTTTGGCTTTCCGAATTTCTTTTCCTCATTTCTCTTGAGGGCTTCCACCCCAGCAGACTTGCCGCAACTTTACAGCAGTTAAAATAAGGCTTAAAATTATCCAAGTAGTATTGCTCCCTTAATAACAGTGCCCAATCCTCGCAAGTTTCCAATAGAATATAAACTAAATCATCTTCTCCGTATTTGTTATAATGATTCTGCATCTTGGGCGAAGTTCGATAACCCCTCTTCAGGGAACTCTTATGCTCGTTCCATCTTTGGTGAACATCAACTGAACTCCCAATGTAAAATCTATCGGGCTTAGAAATAGAACGAATCATATAAATACCCGATACCCTATCTACATTAGTGCTTCGCGACTGAACTCTCTTTCTATAAAGAGTTTCTTGCTTTAGCACACGCTTGCGGTGATTTGCCCCGTCATTTATAGTTCGACCTTCGGCTATGGCCTTCTGTCTCCTCCTTTCTCGTGCAGCAGCATTATACTTTTCGCCATGCCTCTCATAAGTACCCCGCCTCTGTTCCTCCATTTTATCATGGTTAGCCCGCCTGTACTGCCTTTTATATGCCCGCCAACACTCCCGACACCATCCGTCTAATCCATCACGATTTAATGCCCTCTTAGGGAATTCTACTGAATCCTTTTCTCTTCCGCATTTTGAACAAACCTTTGTAGCCATCCCGCTTCATTTAATTACCCCGACCAATGTAAATAATGGAAGGGGAGATCGGGCTTCCCCTTATCAGCCGGTAGCTACTCCGACCTATCCATGCAAAGATACGGCTTGCGTAAGAATGACTATTATTAGTTTATCCCGCCGTATGGTTTCTAGTTAATACTGCCTCATCGGCATATATCCATTGACATCCCATACCACACCCGTCTGTTCTCTCTCTGAAATTTTTCCGTAATTACTCTTGCTCCCGA
>Ga0209575_10000720_pt1 | contig 16961 bp, 16 predicted proteins | sample Medcelwee11metaG_FD_187172 | JGI IMG/M metagenome (GOLD analysis project Ga0209575, IMG submission 187172) | Freshwater pond sediment microbial communities from the University of Edinburgh, under environmental carbon perturbations - Medium... | ecosystem: Environmental > Aquatic > Freshwater >...
CCAGAGAGTCGCACAGATGATCGAGGTAAGCTTCGAAGCGCTGTTCCATCCGTTATCCGTTCTCTCGTGAATCCAGTCAGCTGTTGAAACGGCCGTATTCTCCTCGGTTTTTCATGACACAGTAAGACTAAGGAGTACCCATGAAGCTTTCGCGTTTTCTGCGTAACGGCCTCGCCAGCCTGCTGCTGGCCGCGCCACTGAGCCAGGCCGCCGATACCGTGCTGCGCATCGGCGACCAGAACTACTACAACGTGCGCGCCTCGCTGGAGGCCTCCGGCGCGCTGGAAGGCGCGCCCTATCAGGTCGAGTGGAAACACTTCCAGTCCGCCGCGCCGCTGGCCGAAGGCCTGGACGCCGGGGCGCTGGACCTCGGCTTTCTCGGCGACTCGGGATTCATCTTCCTCGCCGCCAAGGGCGCGCCCGTCAAGCTGATCGGCGTTTCCCGGCAGAACCCGGACACCATCGCCCTGCTGGTGCCCAAGGACTCGCCGGCCAAGACCATCCAAGACCTCAAGGGCAAGAAGGTCGCCTACTGGCCGGGCGCCTGGAGCCAGCAGCTGACCCTGCGCGCCCTGCAGAAGGCCGGCCTGCCCGGCGACTACGTCGAGTTCGTCAAGCTGATGCCGATCGACGCCGCCGCCGCACTGCCGCAGGGCAGCATCGACGCCTTCCCGGTGTGGGAGCCGTACATTTCCCAGCAGATCCTCTTCTCCGGCGCACGGCCGCTGCTCACCGCCAAGGGCCTGATGCCGGGACTGTCCAGCATCGCCGCCAACGCCGCCTCCCTCGAACCCAAGCGCGCCGCCATCGCCGACTTCCTCGGCCGCCTCAAGCGGGCCCGCGCCTGGGTCGAGGCGCACAAGAGCGAGTACGCCGAGCTGTGGGCGCAGAAGGCCAACCTCGACCCGGCGGTGTCCCGCCACTGGATCGGCCAGGCCGGCATGACCGTCGCCCCGGTGGACGCGCAGGCCGCCCGCGACTACCAGGAAACCGCCGACTTCCTCAAGGAAACCGGCGCCCTGCCCAAGGCCTTCAAGGTGGACGCGGTGATCGACACCTCCTTTGCCGAGGCGCTGCAACCCTGACTCGCTGCCTGCCCCGGGGCAGGCCCTCCCCGAGCGCGCCTCCGGGCGCGGACAGCCATGCGGGAGCGCCCCTTGCCGGGACGCTCCCGTACTCGTCATGACTTCACTGCTGCGAGCCTACCCGTCGGGCAAGCAGCTTCCCTCGGCTAACCGGCCCGGCACAGCCCGCGCTTCGCGCCCGTCGCGGCCTGTGCCCAAGCGAAGGCGAGCAGCGCGACCAACGAGAGGGCGCTGCCGAGTGCGGCGATGCCCAGCCAGCCCGCGTGCGCGTAAAGCGCGCTGGCCACCGAGGAGCCCGTGGCGCCGCCGACGAAGATGCTGGTCATGTACAGCGCGTTGAGCCGCCCGCGGCTGGCCGGGTCGAGCGTGTAGACCGCGCGCTGGCCGAGCACCATGTTCATCTGCACGGCGAAGTCGAGGACGACCCCGGTGATCGCCAGCCCGACGACCCCGAGCGGCAGCGGAACGACGCCCGGCAGGAAACTCAGGATACCGAGCAGCATCGCCAACCCGGACATCGACCGGGTATGGCCGGCGTCCGCCAGCCGCCCGGCGATGGGCGCGGCAACCGCTCCGACCGCACCGACCAGGGCGAAGAGCGCGATCTGCGACTGGGACAAGCCGTACTCGCGCGACAGCGCCAGCGGAACCGCCGTCCAGAACAGGCTGAAGGCGGCGAACATCAGCCCCTGGTACAGGGCGCGCTGGCGCAGCACCGGCTCGCGCCGGAACAGTTGCCCGAGCGAGCGGAGCAACTGGGCGTAGCTCGCCCGGTGGTCGGGGCGGCGGCCGGGCAGCGTGGTGGCGACGATCAGGGCGATGAGCAGCATCGCCGCCGCCGCGCCGAAGAACACCGCCCGCCAGTGGAAGTGGTCGGCGATCAGGCTGGAAACCGGGCGGGCCAGCAGGATGCCCAGCAACAGGCCGCCCATGATCGCGCCGACCACCCGGCCGCGGCTTTCCTCGGGCGCCAGGTGCGCGGCGAGGGGAATCAGCATCTGCACCGACACCGCACCGAAACCGATCAGCAGCGAGGTCGCCAGCAGGACGCCCGGCCCTTCGCTCAACCCCGCGCCGATCAGGCCGACGACGGTGACCGCGAGGGTGGCCAGCATCAGCCGGCGGTTCTCGAGCAGGTCAGCGAGCGGCACCAGGAAGAACAGCCCCAGCGCATAGCCGACCTGGGTCAGCGAGACGATGAGGCTCGCACCGCCGGCGGAAAGGCCGATGTCGGGGGCGATCAGTTCGATGATCGGCTGGGCGTAGTAGATGTTCGCCACGATGACGCCGCAGCAGAAAGCGAAGAGCAGGACCCGGCCCTTGCTCAGGGTTGCGGCGCTGTGCGCCGATGCGGTCGTTGCCGGTCGGCTCATGTGCGTGACTCCTCAGCCGCGATCCGGGCGAGCGGCGCCCCGGCGAGGTGCGGCTCGCCAGGGAAAGGGACCGGCGGGATGGCGGGAAAGACTGACTGGGGCATGGCGGTTCTCCACGGTAGGTTGTCTGGCCGCCACCTTAGGCGCTGCCGGCAACCGGGAGAATCCTGCGGCGGCGCAACGCGGCGTTGCGCCCGGTGCAATGGCGCACGTCAGAGAATCCGCGCCATGAACGCCAGGAAGGCGTCGATCCGCGTCGAGCCGCGATGGTTAGGCAGATACCGCGCGCTGATCAGCGGACGGGTGTTGTCGGGATCGACCGAGAAGGCGTCGAACAGGCTGGTCAGCCGGCCGTCCGCCAGATCCCCGTCGACGATCCAGTCCGGCAAAAGCGCCACGCCGAGGCCGGCGCGCGCCACCGCGTGGAGGGCTTCGACATTATCGCTCCTGAACCGCCCGTGAACCGGCACGCGGATGACTTCGTCCTGCGCCTGGAAGGTCCACACCTGCCGGGCGCTGCCGTAATTGAAACGCAGGCAATCGTGCGCGAGCAGATCCATCGGCTGCTCCGGCACGCCCCTTTCCCGCAGGTAATCCGGACTGGCCACCACGCGCCGCCGGAACCGCCCGAGCGGGCGACTGATCACGCCGTCCATGGGCGCCGCCGCGCCGAGCCGGATCGACAGATCCACCCGCTCGGCCAGCAGATCGACGATTTCGTCGCTCAGGGAGATGTCCAGTTCCAGCCGGGGATACTGGCGCAGCAGATCCCCCAGGTGCGGGCAGATGCGCGCACGCCCGAAGGCCATCGGCAGCGAGACGCGCAAGGGGCCGGCAGGCTCGTCGCCGCGGTCCCGGATCGAGGCGTCGGCCTCCTCCAGCGCCTCCAGGATGCGCCGTGCGTTCAGGTAGTAGACCGCCCCGGCCTCGGAGACCGTGACCTGGCGGGTCGAGCGGTTGAGCAGGACGCTGCCGAGTTCCAGCTCCAGCGCATCGACCATCCGGGTGACCGTGGAGGTCGCCACCTCCAGCCGGCGGGCGGCCGCGGAAAACCCCTTGGCGTCCACCGTGGCGACGAACATCTTCAGAGCGAGCAACTTGTCCACGCCATCTCCCGCGATCAACGAAGCCACTGCATGCTGGCCGATTCAGTATGGTCCCATGACTTCGGCACGAACCTCGCCCCGCAAAACCGGGTGGCCACCCCCTGCAGGCGGCTGTTGCGCGCGATGCAGGGACGGCCAGACAGCGCCGAACGCCCCTTGCAGCGGGCCGGGCGGAGTCATCGCACCATGGAGCGAAAAACTTGGCGCCGCGAGAGCGGCGCTGGCCCTGGAGCGACGACGGCGCCAAGGAACCCGGGGCGGTTCACGAACCCCGGAAACCCACGCCGGCTTGCCAGTAGGCTTGACCTGCAAGAAAAACGGGCCAATTGAATATGAAATGTGAATAAACAGATCACGAATACGCCATTGATGACAAAAAATTGTTCAATATTCTTAGAGGGGACGTCTTCTGCGCTTTGCACTGCAAGGCCCGGGAGTCTCGCATGACCATAAAACAGCGAGCCCTAGCGAATGACCCAACCACGAACGCTCTACGACAAGCACATCGATTCGCACACCCTGTGCCCGCTCGACGACGACGGGCATATACTGCTCTACATCGACCGCCAAGTTCTCAACGAATACACCAGCCCGCAAGCCTTCAGCGGTCTGCGCGAGGCCGGACGCAGCGTCTGGCGGCCGGAGACCGCGCTCGCCGTGGTCGATCACGTCAATCCGACCGCGCCGCAGCGCATTGCCGCCATGCCCGACGCGGGCGGCGCCCGCCAGGTGTCCTACCTGGCCGAGAACTGCCGCGACTTCGATATCGAGCTGTTCGATGTGCTCGACAAGCGCCAGGGCATCGAGCACGTGGTCGCCCCGGAACAGGGCTTCATCCTGCCCGGCATGGTGGTCGCCGCCGGCGACAGCCACACCACCACCTACGGTGCCTTGGGCGCCTTCGGCTTCGGTATCGGCACCTCGGAGATCGAGCACCTGCTGGCCTCGCAGACCCTGGTCTACAAGCGCCTGAAGACCATGCGCGTGACCGTGGAGGGAAGGCTCGGACTGGGCGTGGCGTCGAAGGACATCATCATGGCGTTGATCGAAAAGATCGGCGCTTCCGGCGCCACGGGCTACGCCATCGAATTCGCCGGCTCGACCATCGACGCACTGAGCGTCGAGGCACGCATGACCATCTGCAACATGGCGGTCGAGGCCGGCGCCCGGGGCGCCTTCATGGCTCCGGACGACAAGGTCTTCGCCTACGTGAAAGACAAGCTGCGCGCACCGAAGGGCGAGCAGTGGGAACAGGCCGTGGCCAAATGGCGCGCGCTGAAGAGCGACGAGGGCGCGGTGTTCGACTGCGAAGTAGCCATCGTTGCCACGGCCATCCAGCCGATGGTCACCTGGGGCACCAGCCCGGACCAGGCCGCCCCTATCGGTGCCCGGGTGCCCGATCCAGCTGGTGAAGAGGACCCGATTCGTCGCCGGGATCTGCAACGCGCCCTGGACTACATGGGCCTGGAGCCCGGCCAGCGGCTCGACGGGATCGCCATCAGCCATGCCTTCATCGGCTCCTGCACCAATGCCCGCATCGAGGACTTGCGCCAGGTAGCCGAGGTGGTCAGGGACCGTAGGGTGGCCGCCGGCGTGCGGGCGATGATCGTGCCCGGCTCCACCGCCGTGCGAGCCCAGGCCGAGGCCGAGGGACTGGCGGAGATCTTTCTCGCCGCCGGCTTCGAGTGGCGCCAGTCGGGCTGCTCGATGTGCCTGGCGATGAACGACGATGTGCTGGACGCCGGCGATCGCTGCGCCTCCAGTACCAATCGCAACTTCGAGGGGCGCCAGGGCGCCGGTGCGCGCACGCATTTGATGAGCCCGGCGATGGTCGCCGCCGCTGCCCTGGCCGGTCGCCTGACCGATGTCCGCTCGCTGTCCCTGGAGGCCTGAAGCATGGAACCCTTTCTCACCGTCAGCGGCACGGCCGCGCCCTTCCTCGCCGCCAACGTCGACACCGACGTGATCATACCCAAGCAGTTCCTCAAGGAAATCGACCGCAGCGGCCTGGACCGCGGGCTGTTCTTCGCCCTGCGCTTTCTCGACTCCGGCGCGCCGAACCCGGAATTCATCCTCAACCGGAGTGCCTGGCAAGGCGCGAAGTTTCTGGTCGTCGGCCCCAACTTCGGCTGCGGATCGAGCCGCGAGCATGCGGTCTGGGGACTCAAGCAGCTGGGCATCCGCGCGCTGATCGGCACCCGTTTCGCCGGCATCTTCTACGACAACTGCCAGCGCAACGGCGTGCTCACCGTCCAGTTGGAAGAGGACGAGCTGCGCGAACTGGGCCTGCTGGTCGGCCAGCCGGAAAGCAACCGGATCTCCGTCGATCTGCCGGCCCAGCAGATCCACCTGCAGGACGGCCGGGCCATCGGCTTCCGGATCGATGCGCTGCGCAAGGAGGCCTTGGTCCAGGGCCTGGATGCCATCGGCAGCACCCTGCGGCGCGCCGACCAGATCCGCGCCTTCGAACGCCGGCACCTGCAGGAAAACCCCTGGCTCGCCTGAGCCTCGTCCCATGAGCCGCGCGCCGTCCCTCGGCGCCGCGGTTTGCATCGCGGACCCGTAACGCTGCCTACAGCGAAATTTCCTTGAAATGCTGTTCGAGGAATTCGACGCAGACCCGCAGCTTCGCCGAGTTGGCCAAGCGCGTCGGATAGACCGCCCAGACGTTGGCGCTCTGGGTGTAGTCGTGCAGCACCTGCACCAGCCGTCCCTGCTCCAGCAGCGGCTTCGCGTCCCACAGCGAGCGCAGCAGGATGCCCCGCCCGTGCAGCGCCCACTGCAGCACGATCTCCCCGTTGTTCGACGACAGCGGCCCGCTGACGCGCACGCTGGCGGGCTTGCCATCGCACGAGAGGTGCCAGACGCCGAAGGCATTGTCGCGCTCCTTGAGTACCAGGCAATCGTGGCGTTGCAGGTCGTCCAGGCTGGCCGGCGTGCCGCGTCTTGCCAGGTAGTCGGGCGTGGCGCAGAGCACCCGCTTGTTGGTCACCAGCCGCTTGCAGATGTGCTGGCCGGGCAGATCGTCGCCGACCCGGATCTCCAGGTCGAAGCCCTCGCCGACGATGTCCACCACCCGGTCGAACACCTCCAGGCGGATCTCCAGTTCCGGATAGCGCTCGGCGAGCAGCGAGATGGCCGGCGCCACATGGTTGCGCCCGAAGCCGAAAGTGCTGCTGATGTGCAGCAGACCGCGCGGCGTCTGCCGGATCTGGGACAACTCGTCGAACAGGTCGTCGAGGTCGCCCAGGATGCGCACCGCCCAGCGCTGGGCGCGTTCGCCGTCCTCGGTCAGGGCGATGCGCCGGGTGGTGCGATGCAGCAGGCGCGCCTTGAGGGTCGACTCGAGGATCTGGATGCGCTTGCTGACGTAGGCCGGCGACAACCCCAGCTCTTCCGCCGCGGCAGCAAAGCCCTGCTTGCGGATCACGGTAAGGAAGACGCGCAGGTCTTCGGGCAGAGGCAATTGATCACGAACCGTGTTTACAGAACACATACTTGACCATTTTTTCGCACGAAAAACAGAAGATAGCATGCCTGGTAACTGGGCCATCCCCAGTTCCGTTCCTTGCACAAAAACAACTACAGGAATACTGCAATGCAGGCTCGCCATTCTTTACCAATGACTCCGCCCTTTCCCTTTGTCGAGTATCGGGCAAAGCCCGTGCCGTCGCTGCTCGCCCCGCTCGATGTGCCCTCAGTGCTTCTCCTGACAAAGGTGAAATCATGAATCACGCCATTGACCACGTTGTGAGCGACAACCAGCCACAGGCTCTGCCCCTGCAACAAAAACTGCGCAACCTCTGCGACTACCGGATCGGCGTGATGCCGCTGCCGCTGTACCTGGCCATCGCCCTGATCGTCTTTCTCTCGGCCCACTTCGGTTACCTGCCCAAGAACATGATCGGCGGCCTCGCCGTGATCATGACCATGGGTGTTTTTTTCGGCCAGTTGGGCCAGCGCCTACCGATCCTCAGGGACATCGGCGGCGGCGCCATCCTCTGCCTGATGCTGCCCTCGATACTGGTGTACTACGGGGCCTTCGGCAGTACCACGCTGGATGCGGTCAAGCTGTTGATGAAAGAGGCCAACTTTCTCTATTTCGTCATCGCCAGCCTGGTAGTCGGCAGCATTCTCGGCATGAGCCGGTTCATCCTCGTCCAGGGCATGATCCGCATGTTCGTGCCTCTGGTGGTCGGCACCCTGGCCGCAGTCGCCGCCGGCCTGCTGGTGGGCCGGCTGTTCGGCTACAGCTTCCATCACACCTTCTTCTTCATCGTGGTACCGATCATCGGCGGTGGCATCGGCGAGGGCATCCTGCCGCTGTCCCTGGCCTACTCCAGCATTCTCGGCGGCACTCCGGACATCTATGTGGCGCAACTGGTGCCCGCCGCTGTCGTCGGCAACATCGTTGCGATCATCTGCTCCGGCATGCTCGCGCGACTGGCCTTGAAACGTCCCGAGCTGACGGGCAACGGCATGCTCATCCGCGCCAAGGAAGAGAACGACCGGTTCCAGGCACAGGAGGAAGGTTCCAAGGGCGTCGATTTCGCTCTGATGGGCGGGGGCGTCCTGCTGATCTGCACCTTATTCGTCCTGGGTGGGCTGCTGGAAAAGGTCGCCGGCATTCCGGGACCGGTAATGATGATCATGGTCGCCGTGCTGCTGAAGTACCTGCAGGTTATCCCCGGCAGTATCGAGAAAGGCGCCAACAGCTTTTACAAGCTGATCTCCACGTCCTTCATCTGGCCGGTGATGATCGGTCTGGGCATGCTCTATGTGCCGCTGGACAGCGTGATGAAGGTGTTCTCTTTCGGTTACGTGATGGTCTGCGTAGCCGTGGTGGTCGCGATGGCGCTGGCGGGCTACCTCATCGGTAACCTGCTGAAGATGTTCCCGATCGAGTCGGCCATCGTCACCTGTTGCCATAGCGGTCTCGGCGGCACCGGCGACGTGGCTATCCTCTCGGCAGCCAACCGCATGTCGTTGATGCCCTTCGCCCAGATATCGACGCGTCTCGGCGGTGCCTCGACCGTGATTCTGGCCACCCTCCTCCTGAGGCTCTTTGCCTGAGCCGTCGTTGGCGACGCCCTTGACCTGGGGTGTCGCCCATCTCCTCACGTGCTACTGATCCAATTACGCGACCACTCAGCCCTTCAGGGGCCTGCCCGAGGAGAAGCAGCGTATTATCTGCTGGGAAAGTTCTGCAATTTGCAAGGATTGAATATGAACGAATCGTCATTATGCCGCTTTCGTTCCTTCGTTGGCCTGCTTTGCGGATTACTGCTTACTCCTCTTGCCAGTGCTGGGCCGTTGCAGTTTGCATTGCTCGCCAAGCGGGTCGACCATCCCTTCTTCATCCAGGTCGCCGAAGGGTGTGCCGAGGCAGCAAAGGCTCAGGGCGATACCTGCCTGTTACTGGGCGCTTCGGGTCCAGAGCATTTCCGCCGGCAAAACCAAGCCTTGCAGGAAGCCTTTGCCAGGGGCCTGGACGGTATAGCCCTGTCGGTCACCCATTCGAAGTGGCTTGCCGATCACGCGCTCAAACGAGCAGGCAAGACACCGCTGATCACCTTCCATTCGGACCTGGCACCTGCCGAGCGCCATCTACGCCAGAGCTATGTCGGGCTGGACAACCTTGCCTTCGGCCGGCAACTGGGCATGCTCGCCCAGCGCTTCAGGCCGCAAGGCGGGAAACTGTGCATCTTGAGCGGCAGTCCGCAAGACACCAACCACCAGGGGCGCATCCAAGGCATCCGCCAGCAATTGCGCGGTGGCCAGACCGAGGCAGGAGTAGCCGGCCGGCTGAATGGCGAGAATGGCTGGACCGAATTGGAGCGCTGCCCTCTCTATAGCAACGACCCATCAAGCGTGCTGTTCAAACTCACCACTCTGCTGAACGCTGGCACCCACGTCGATGTCATCGTCATTCCTGGCAGCTGGCTGCTTTACGAGGCGGATGAGTTCCGCCGCCAGATCGGCCCGGAGCTTGCGAAGCTCGATGAAATGGGGACTCGTCCAGCCATTATCATGACCATCAACGAACCCGACACGGCACACCTCTCGCTGCTTGACGACGGTCTGGTGCAGGCTTACCTGGGCGTAAACAGCCGCGAGATCGGTCGTCAGAGCTACCGGATACTCAAACGCCTGGCACAGGGCAAGCCTGTCCCCGAAAAGGTGCTCATCGACAGCCACGTCTACCTGCCCAAAGCGCTGCCGGATATCCCCAAGCAGCCTTAAAAAGACGAGTCTCCAGCCCTCGATTGCCCGCCGCCCGAACTCAGGCGGGGGGCGACTCCGCCCCTCCTTGCCGGCCTCAACCCTATGTGCCGAGCCAGCGCCTTTTAATCCAGCGTTCGGCCATGGGATGACGGCATATAGTGGCTGCTGCAGGCAGCCGTCAGCGCTGCGGCGATGGCCTTGCCGAGCGCCTCGGTGCTGCCGGTGCCACCGAGGTCGCGGGTCAGCGGAGCCCGCTCCGGCCCTTGGCCAAGCACGCTCTCGATAGCCGCCAGCACGGCGGCACCGGCCTTCGCGTGGCCCAGGTGGTCGAGCATCATGGCGCCGCACCAGATCTGTCCGATGGGGTTGGCGATGCCCTGGCCGGCGATGTCCGGCGCGGAGCCGTGCACCGGCTCGAACAGGCTGGGGAAGTGCCGTTCCGGATTGATGTTGGCCGAGGGGGCGATGCCGATGGTGCCGGTGCAGGCCGGGCCGAGATCGGAGAGGATGTCGCCGAACAGGTTGCTCGCCACCACCACGTCGAACCAGTCCGGATGCAGCACGAAATTGGCAGTGAGAATGTCGATGTGGAACTTGTCGACCTTCACGTCCGGATACTGCCGGCCCATCTCGGCGACCCGTTCGTCCCAGTAGGGCATGGTGATGGCGATGCCGTTGGATTTGGTCGCCGAGGTCAGATGCCGCTTCGGCCGGCGCTGGGCCAGGTCGTAGGCGAAGCGCAGGATGCGGTCGACGCCGACCCGGGTCATCACGGTTTCCTGCAGGACCAGTTCGCGCGCGGTACCGGCGAACATCTTGCCGCCGATGCTCGAATACTCGCCCTCGGTGTTCTCGCGCACCACGTAGAAGTCGATGTCGCCGGGCTTGCGGCCCGCCAGCGGGCTTTTCACGCCGGGCATCAGGCGGCACGGACGCAGGTTGACGTACTGGTCGAAGGCCCGGCGGAACTGCAACAGCGAATCCCACAGGGAGATATGGTCGGGCACCACCTGGGGCCAGCCGACCGCGCCGAAGTAGAGGGCGTCGTAGCCCTTGAGGGTTTCGAACCAGTCGTCCGGCATCATCTTGCCGTGCGCCAGGTAGTAGTCGGCGCTGGCGAACTCGAACCAGTCCCACTGCAGGTCGAGATCGAACTGCCTGGCGACGGCGTCGATGACGCGCACGCCTTCGGGCATTACCTCCTTGCCGATGCCGTCGCCAGGGATGACTGCGATTCTGTGGGTGGATTTGGCCATGGGAACTTCTCTCTTGTCGTTGCGGGATGGAGTCCGGCCAGTGTATTCAGCATTCCTTGGCAAACAATTCTCTTACCTAGAAAACCATTCTTGAAAAAAAGGAAATAGTTTCATGTCCGCAATCGACGATCTGAGCTTCTTCCAGCGCGTGGCCAGCCGCGGCAGCCTGACCGCCGTGGCCCGCGAGCTGGGCCTGTCGCTGCCGGCGGTGAGCAAGCGCCTGACCCAGCTCGAACGGCGCCTGGGCGTGCAGCTGCTGCAGCGCACCACCCGCCGCCTGGATCTGACGCCGGAGGGGGCGCTGTATCTGGAGGGTGGCCGGCCCATCCTGCAGGAGATCGAGGAACTGGAAAGCGCGGTCGGCAACCGCCAGCCGATCCTGCGCGGCCGGCTGCGCATCAACGCCTCTTTCGGCTTCGGCCGCCGTCACGTGACGCCGGTGCTGTCCGCCTTCGCCGGCCTGCATCCCGAGCTCGAACTGTCGCTGGAACTGACCAGCCAGCCGGTCAGCCTGTTCGACGAGGCCATCGACATCGACATTCGCCTGGGTGAGCCGCCGGATTCGCGGCTGATCGGCCATCGCCTGCTCGACAATCCGCGCATTCTCTGCGCGGCGCCCGCTTATCTCGAACGTGCCGGCACGCCCCGGGAGGTGGCGGACCTGGCGGCGCACAACTGCATCGTGCTGCGCCAGTACGGCAGCGACTACGCCATCTGGCGCTTTTGCAAGGATGGCCGCGAGCAGGCGCACAAGGTGAGTGGCCGGTTTTCCAGCAACGATGGCGAGGTCGCCGTGCGCCTGGCGCTGGACGGCCACGGGCTGATCCTGCGTTCGCGCTGGGACGTGCAGGAGCATCTGGCCAGCGGCCGGCTGGTGCCGCTGCTGACCGACCATCAGACGCCGCGGGCGGACATCCATGCGGTCTACCAGCAGCGCCGGCATGTCCCGCAGCGCATTGTGGTGTTCGTCCGCTACCTTGCCCGGGCGCTGGCCGAACGCTTCCCGGACGCCTGATGCCCGGCTCGCTTCGCCGCCCCGGCGGGCGAGCCGCCGCTCATTGCCACGGCGCCCGGCTGTCGCTCGGTCCGTCGGCGTTGCGCTGGAAGAAGTCGCGCAGGTGCTCGACGAAGTAGGAAACCTTGGCGGAAAGGTTGAGGCGTTCGAGATAGACGGCGTAGATGTCCGCGGGCGGCGTTTCGTAGTCTTCCAGAACCTCCTCCAGCCGCCCGCTGCGCAGGTACTTGGCAAGGTTCCATTCGGCGCGCATGAGGATGCCGTGGCCATCCAGCGCCCAGTTCAGCGCGACCTCTCCCTCGTTGGTGCTGAGGCTGCCCCGCACCTTGACCGATTCGGTCTGCTTGCCCCGGGTCAGCCGCCAGACGCCGAAGGCCGCATCGTTCTGCCTCAGCACGATGCAGTTGTGGCGCATCAGGTCCTTGGGCACCTCGGGGCGTCCGAAGGCCCGCAGGTAGAGCGGGGAGGCGCACAGCCGGCGGCGGTTCGAGGCGATCTTGCGGGCGATCAGGCGGGAATCCGGCAGCTCGCCGAAGCGAATGGCGACATCGATCGCGTCGTCCGGCAGGTTGATCGGGCGATCCGTCAGTTGCAGCTGCACCTCGACATCCGGATAGCGTTTGACGAACGAGGAGATCGCCGGACCGACATGGGTGCGGCCGAAGCCGAGGGGCGCATTGACGCGCAGCAGTCCCTTCGGCGCGGCCCGGCTGCTCGACACCTGGCGCTCCATTTCCTCGATTTCGCCCAGTATCCGCTGGGCGTTGAGCAGGTAGACCTCGCCTTCGCCGGTGAGACTGATGCTTCGCGTGGTCCTGTTGAGCAGCCGTACCCCGAGCCGCTGCTCCAGTTGCGCCAGGCGCTTGGAGACTGCCGGCGGCGTCAGATTCAGTTCGCGCGCGGTGGCCGCGAGGCTTCCCAGCTTGACCAGCAGGGTGAAAAAAGCCAGTTCGGATACCTGGTTCATCATTAACTCTAAGAAAACAATGTATTAACTTCTATTAGATTATATCACTCCAGAAAATCAGTACCATTTCTCCTGTCAATTGCCTCGGATGAACTCGGGGCAATTCATCGACCGTTCAAGCCGTCTCTCGACAAGGACGATTGGAACGGTTTCCGGTCGCCATAAAAATCCGATTCACAACAATAATTCGGAGAAGCTAATGATCAAGCGACTTATAGGAAAACTATATGTTCAGGTGTTGATCGGCGTAACCATCGGGGTATTGCTCGGTGTTTACTTGCCGGCATTCGGCACCGACATGAAGCCGCTCGGCGATGCCTTCATCAAGCTGATCAAGATGGTCTTCGCGCCCATCATCTTTGCCACCGTGGTACTTGGCATCGCCAAGATGGAAAGCATGAAGGAACTCGGGCGGGTCGGCTCGCGCGCGCTGATCTACTTCGAGATCCTGTCGACCTTCGCTCTCGCTCTGGGTCTGGTGGTCGTCAATCTCGTCCAGCCCGGCCAAGGGATGAACATCGATCCGGCCACGCTCGATACCAAGAGCATTGCCACTTACACGGCCGCCGCGACGAGCGGCTCGGGGAGCTTCACCGACTTCCTGCTCCATATCATCCCCGCCAGCGTCGTCGACTCGTTCGCCAAGAACGAGATCCTGCAGATCCTGCTGTTCTCGACCCTGTTCGGCATCGCGCTGTCCCGCATGGGCTCCCGCGCCAAGCCGGTGGTCGATGTGCTGGAAGCGTTTTCCAACGGCATGTTCCTCATCGTCGGCATGGTCATGCGGGTGGCTCCCATCGCCGCCTGCGGCGCGATGGCCTTCACGGTCGGCAAGTACGGCCTGGGGTCGATCGTGTCCCTCGGCAAGCTGATGGCCACCATGTACCTGACCTGCTTCCTCTTCGTGGCGATCGTCCTCGGCAGCATCTGCCGCATGTCCGGCTTCAGCCTGTGGAAGTTCCTGAAGTACCTCAAGGACGAACTCTTCACCGTGCTGGGCACCAGTTCTTCCGAATCGGTCGTCCCGCAGCTGATGAACAAGCTGGAGAACGTCGGTGTCTCCAAGCCCGTGGTGGGACTGGTGATCCCCTCCGGACTGACCTTCAACCCCGACGGCCAGTGCATCTACTACACGATGGCGGCCATCTTCATCGCCCAGGCGACCAACACGCCGCTGACGCTGACCGACCAACTGATCGTGCTCGGGGTGCTGCTGTTGACCTCGAAGGGATCGGCGGGAGTCACCGGTTCCGGCTTTATCACCCTGGCGGCAACCCTGGCTTCGCTGGGCACCATTCCGGTCGCCGGCATGGTGCTGCTGCTCGGGGTCGACCGCTTCATGTCGGAGGCGCGCTCCATCACCAACACCATCGGCAACGCCGTCGCCACCATGGCGATCGCCAAATGGGTCGGCTCTCTCGATCAGGCCCGAATGGAGCAAGTGCTGAATGGCGATGCGCTGCCCGAGACGAACCGGGAGCAGGAAGTTATGTCGCTAAAAAAGACTGAAAAACCGGGAGTTCAAGTTGGCGTCGCCTGAAGTTTCAGGCACCCGACCAGATAACAACGAACCGAGCCTTGTTGATGTAGCCAGGAGAATAAACGTGGATAAAGAATCAGCAGTGCAGTCACTTACCGATGTCATGGCCAAGTTCACCGCCTATATCGGCAAGCGTTTGCCAACCGACGTCAAGGCCAAGACGGCAAAGTTGCGGGCCGCCGAAACCAATCCGCTGGCCATTGCGATCTACGATTCGATGGCGGAGAACCAGGACGCCGCGGACAAGTTGGATCGCCCCAGCTGCCAGGACACCGGGGTCATCCAGTACTTCATTGCCGCCGGCGCCAGGTTCCCGCTGCTGGGCGAACTGGAAGACATCCTGCAGAACGCAACCCTGGAAGCGACCAAGAAGGGACCGCTGCGCCACAACGCCGTGGAGACCTTCGACGAGAAGAACACCGGAACCAACACCGGCTCGAAGATCCCGTGGCTGGACTGGGAAATCATTCCCGACGCCGACTACGCGCTGATCGACGTCTACATGGCCGGCGGCGGCTGCACCCTGCCCGGCTCGGCCAAGGTGCTGATGCCGGGCCAGGGCTACGAAGGGATCACCGAGTTCGTCTTCGACGTGATCACCTCGCGCGGCGTGAACGCCTGCCCGCCCCTCTTGGTCGGCGTCGGCGTGTCGACCTCGGTGGAAACCGCGGCGCGCCTGTCCAAGCGGGCGATCCTGCGCCCGGTGGACTCCCAGCATCCCAACGAGAACGCCGCGTTGATGGAAAAGCTCCTCGAGGATGGCCTCAACGAGATCGGCATCGGTCCCCAGGGGCTGACCGGCAACAGCAGCGTGATGGGGGTGAACATCGAATCCTCCGCGCGCCACCCGTCGACCATCGGCGTGGCCGTCTCCACCGGCTGCTGGGCGCACCGCCGCGGCAAGATCCGCATCAACGCCGACCTGTCCTACGACATCCTCTCCCATGAAGGAGTAGTACTGTGAAAAAGATCCTCACCACCCCGATCAAGGACGAAGATCTCGCGAGCCTGAACGTCGGCGACGTGGTCTATCTGACCGGCCAGCTGGTGACCTGCCGCGACGTGGCCCACCGCCGGCTGATCGAGCTGAAGCGCGAGCTGCCGGTCGACCTGCGCGGCGGGGCGATCTTCCACGCCGGCCCGATCGTCCGCAAGAAGGACGACGGCAGCTTCGAGATGGTCTCCATCGGCCCGACCACCAGCATGCGGATGGAGAAGTTCGAGAAGCAGTTCATCGAGGAAACCGGCGTCAAGCTGATCGTCGGCAAGGGCGGCATGGGGCCGGAAACCACCACCGGCTGCCTGGAGAACAAGGCGGTCCATGCGGTGTTCCCCGGCGGTTGCGCGGTGCTCGCCGCCACCAAGGTGGAGGAGATCGAGCGCGCCGAGTGGCAGGATCTGGGCATGCCGGAAACCCTGTGGGTGAACCGGGTCCGTGAGTTCGGCCCGCTGATCATCTCCATCGATACCAAGGGCAACAACCTGTTCGAGCAGAACAAGGCCCGCTTCAACGACAAGAAGAGCGCGATCGTCGAGAAGATCAACAGCCAGGTCCGCTTCATCAAGTAACGGGACGGACGTTCGCCACGGCAAGGAGCGCCGTCCGAACGTGCGCTCCGCGACAGCCGTTCGCTCCCGGCCGGCGTGCCACCTGGCACGCCGGTCATGGGAGCCGGGAGCCAAACTGCGGCCCCCCACACGCCTGCATGACACACCGACACAACAATAAAAAGGTGGTTACCCATGAACAAACGCCTCAGCGGCGGTTTGACGCTTTCTTGCCTGAGTCTTTTACCGCTTGGCCAGGTCGATGCCGCCGGCTTCATCGAGGACAGCAAGGCCACCCTGGGCTTCAGGACCTTCTACATGAACCAGGACGACCGCAACTCGGATCGTCCCCGGATCGACGAGACGGGCCAGGCCTTCCTCTTCGAATACAAGTCCGGCTTCACCGAGGGCTTCGTCGGTTTCGGCCTCGACGTGATCGCCCAGGAGGGCGTTCGCCTGGACGGCGGCGGTCGCGCCGGCAAGGCCGGTGCCGAGCGCGCCCCGGGCTCGGGCAGCATGTTCCCGCTGAAATCCAACGGCAAGTCCCAGGAAGATTACGGTCGCCTCAACGCGACCGGCAAGATGCGCATCTCCAAGACCATCGCCGAGGTCGGCGTGCTGCGTCCCACCCTGCCGATCCTCAAGAGCAACGACGGTCGCCTGCTGCCGCAGCTCTTCCACGGGGCGCAGGTCACCTCCAACGAGTTCAGCAACCTGACCTTCGTCGGCGGCCGCCTCGAGCATTCCACCGAGCGTAACTCCACCGACAGCCAGGCCCTGTTCATCGGCGGCGCGGCAAACAATCAGCGCAGCAACGAGTTCTACTACGTCGGCGTCGACTACAAG
>Ga0209575_10000722_pt1 | contig 16948 bp, 23 predicted proteins | sample Medcelwee11metaG_FD_187172 | JGI IMG/M metagenome (GOLD analysis project Ga0209575, IMG submission 187172) | Freshwater pond sediment microbial communities from the University of Edinburgh, under environmental carbon perturbations - Medium... | ecosystem: Environmental > Aquatic > Freshwater >...
GGGCGAAGCGGCGCAAGGGCACGACCTTCAAGACCGAGGCCGAGCTGTTCCTGCGCACCCACGCCCCGTCCTGGAGCCCACGCCATGCCGTGCAGTGGCGCAACAGCCTGGGCACCCACGTCTACCCGCGGATCGGCGAGCTGCCGGTGGCGCAGGTCGACACCGATCAGGTGCTCGATGTGCTGGCGCCGATCTGGTCGACGACGCCGGTCACCGCCACCCGGGTGCGCAATCGCATCGAGCTGATCCTCGATGCCGCCAAGGCCCGCCAGCTGCGCACGGGAGAGAACCCGGCGCGCTGGCGTGGCCACCTCGACAAGCTCCTGCCGCGCCACAAGCGCAGCACCCTGCCCTTCCCCGCCCTGCCGGCCGAGCAGGTACCGGCGCTGCTGCACCAGCTCGACCGGCTGCCGGGCCCGGCCGCGCGCGCCTGCGAGCTGCTGATCCTCACGGCGACCCGCAGCGGCGAAGTGTGCGGCGCCCGCTGGGAGGAGTTCGATGGGGAGGCCCGCATCTGGACGATCCCGGCCCAGCGAATGAAGGCCAAGCGTGCACACCGGGTACCGCTCACCGAGGCCATGCTCGCGGTGCTGGAGCAGGTGTGGGGCAATCACCGGGAGTATGTGTTTCCCAATGCGCGGCGCACCGGCCCCCTCCCGGGCAACGCCCTGCGCCGCGTGCTCGATGCCGCCGGGGCCGAGAATTGCGTGCCCCACGGCTTCCGCTCGACCTTCCGGACCTGGGCCGCCGAGCAGACCAACCATCCGCGCGAGGTCTGCGAGATGGCGCTGGCGCACACCCTGGAGAGCAAGGTGGAGGCGGCCTACAACCGCGGCGACCTGCTCGACAAGCGCCGGGCGCTGATGGAGGAGTGGTCCGCCTTCCTGGGCACCTTCGAACGTGACGTGGTGTTCAAGGCACTGTCGGTATCGGAGCTCGCCGGCGGCGAGTGAGGACAATCTTTCCCGCCAGGCAGGCTCCACTGCCCGGGCGCCAGCCGCTTCAAGCCCCCCCTCCGGGCCGGGCCAGCGACAGCCGACTTGGGTTCTCCCGTGACCATGCCAGCCTGAAGGCCTGCAGCAGGTAGCTGCCACTCACGAGGAACGAAACCATGTACCTGATCACCGAGTCCGGCCTGAACGATAAAGCCCCCTACGATCCCGCCCTGCTGGCGTTCTTCCACGAAGGCGTCGAAATCCGCAACCCCTACCTCTCCCCCTGCGGCTGCTACGAGGTGGACCCCGTGGTCGCCTACGGCTTCGAGGTGGTCTGGACCGGCGGCAACTGCAGGGCGCTGGACCTGACCCTGCCGGATGGGAGTGTGCTGCGCCTCACCAACGAGGATGGCCTGCGCACTCCCGATCCGGACGAGTGGGAAAGCGCGATCATCGGCCGCCTGAGCAGCGATCACGACGAAATCGCCTGGTGCGTGCTGGGTGAAGTGCCGCCGACGACCGGCCGGTGACAAGCAGCCGCCACCCGGCCATCCCGTCAGCAGAAGCCCGTTCAACTCCGAGGAAACCCGTCATGCACTTCAAGCGCGCCGAGCGCCACGAGGCGATCACCTACACCTCCCGCAAGGAAGCCGCCTTCAATCGCAAGCTGGCCCGCGAGCAGCAGGCCATGCCGCTGTTCGCCGACCAGATCGCCCAGGAGCAGCACTCGTGGGACGAAGAAAAGCGGCTCAGGGACGAGCGAAACCGGCGCAGTGTGCAGAGGATGCGTGACCTCTATGCACGGCAGTGGCGCAAGGTCCGCAAGGATTACCATGCGCTGCCGCCCGCGCTTCAGGCGCAATGCAAGGCCCAATGGCATGCCTTCTGGGGGCCGAAAACCCCCTCCAACTTGGCCTACTTCGTCGACCAGCTGAACGGTGCCTTGGCGGCCAGAATTGCAGCCGGCGAGGCTCAAACCCAACGGATACGCCAGAAGATCCTGACCCAAGCACAAGTTCAAACCTCTTTCGAGTGATCCCCCTACGGGCTGGCGCTTGCCGGCCCAATCAACCGAGCAATTTCGGGGTATTCGGGAAATCCTGTTATTGGATTCGTTCCCGAATATCCTTCGCTTCCGCCTCAGCCGTGGTGCTGCAGGTACTCGCTCAGCGCCTGCCGGGTGAGGTCGTTCAGGCTCATGCGATGCCGATTGGCCGCCACGCTCGCTGCCAGATGCAGATCGTGGCCGATCCGCACATTGAATGAGCCCTTGCAGGGAACTTCCGGCTCTTGCCCCTGCTCTTGGCAGGTGGCCAGGTAGTCGTTCACCGCCTCGCGGAAGGCGGCCTGCAACTCGGCCACCGTCTCGCCTTCGTAGTTGACCAGCGCGCGAATGAAGAGCAGCTGGCCGAACAGGCAGTTGTCCTCGGTGCTGGCTTCGATGGAGCCGTAGTAGCCCCGGTGTTGCAGCAAGTTGTTCACGGGATCAGTCCCCCAACCTTGAGATGCTCGATTATCTGGCGTCGGACGTATGTCTTCAGCTCGTTGCCTGGGTGCGGCCTGTGCAGGTTTATCAGCGCCTGCGGGTCGCCGTTGTCGAACTTGACCCGGCTCCCGGTGCCCTCCAGCTGCCGGTAGCCCAGCCAGCTCAGCAGCGTCACCAGCTCCTGCCAGGTAAAGCTGGCTCGCTCGTTGAGCAGCTTGGCCAGCAGTTTCTCGTTCTTGGACATGGCGCCTCCTGTTGCAACTAAAAATAGTCGCAACCCCGGTGCCCGTCAACAGACCGCAGCCGTGCGGGCTGTTTAGGAGGTCTGATCGGGACAGACGCAACCAGCCCTGACCAAGGCACCGCTTCTGCGGTGGCTGGCGGATGCGAATAACAGCTTTCCCCGGATACCCCAATTTCGTTGCGGGTGCTGGAACGGTACGCCCCATGGGCTCGAGCCCTGCCTGGCTGGGCACAACCGTCCGTGACGAGCCTGCCAAGCGCCGCCGGCAGATCGAGGGTCAGGTGCCGGCGTAGGGCCTGCCGATTTCCATCTTTAATTCATTTGTTAGTTTGTTTATTTGTTTCTTATGATGCTGGGCAAAATCCTATAGGAGACCAAGCATGCGCCCCAGCGAATACACCCCAGAGGAGATCATCCAGGCAGGCGAAGCCCTGCAGGCCGCCGGGCGCAACGTCACCGGATTTGCCCTTCGGCAGAAGGTCGGTGGAGGCAACCCCAACCGGCTGAAACAGGTCTGGGATGAGCATCTAGCTCGTTCATCCGTCGCCGAAGCCGAGCCGGTGGCCGAACTACCGGTGGAGGTGGCCGAGGAACTGGCGACCGTCACCAAGGCGCTGACCGAGCGCCTGGCGGCCCTGGCGGTCGAGCTGAACGACAAGGCCGTGAAAGCCGCCGAGCGGCGCGTAAGGGAAGTGGTCAGGGCTGCCGGCGAACAGCGCGAGCTGGCCGAACGGGAGCTGGCCGACGCGGCACAAACCGTCGAGGACCTGGAGCAGCAGTTGGACAGCACCCAGGAAGAGCTGGCTGCGACCCAAGTACGACTGACAGAAGTGCTGGAGCAACGGCAAAAACAAGCCGTTGAGCTCGCCCAGCTGCGCGAGCGCGCTGCTGCTGCCGAGAAAGCGGCCAACGATGCGGCCCTGGCTGCGTCTCGCCGCGAGGCCGATCTGATGGAGCAAATACAGCAAGCCCGACGAGCCGAGCAGGCCGCCCGCGAGCGGGAAGCTACCGCCAACGGCCAACTGCTGGCCGCCATGCAGCAGCACGAAGAGGATGCGAAGGCCCGTGCCGAGCTACACCGCGATCTGGAGAAGGCGCGCAAGGAGGCAGAGGATGGCCGCGTCCACCTCCTGGCAGCTCAGGCCCGCCTCGACGGTTCCGTCCACGAGATTGAGGAAGCCCGCCAGCAAGCACGCGAGGCAGGCGCCGAGGCAAAACAAGCCTCCAGTGAAGCCGCGGAACTGCGCGGTCAACTCGCAGAGCTGCGAGCGCAAATAGAACGCCTGAAGCCAGCTGCCAAAGATACTCACGCTTGAGGACTGGGCGGCCTGGCGCCCATCCGAATCAGTGCAGCGCACGCCGCCGGCGCCCGGCCAAGGAATTCAGCACGGCCAGCGTCCAACCTACAGAACAATCAGCAGGAAGCGGTGATGTCGCCGGACAGACAGACACTGGAGAAAGCACGCGCGGGTGACGCTGCGGCCTTTGCCGAGGTGGTGGACAGTTGCTACGCCAGCATTTTCCGCTTCGCCATGAAATACACCGGCCAGCGCCAGGACGCCGAGGATGTGGCCCAGCAGGCCTGCATCAAGCTGGCACATTCGATCGCCAGCTACCGCTTCGAGTCGGCCTTCAGCAGCTGGCTGTATGTGTTGGTGCTCAACTGCGCCCGCGACTGGCATCGCCAGCAGTCGCGCCACCGCGCAGACACGCTGGACGAGGACTGCGGCGAAGCGGTGACGGACTCGGCGGACGAATCCCGGGTCTATCTGCGTCAGGTACTCGACGAGGTGGATGCCATGGGCAGCGGCTACCGCGACACCCTGGTACTGGTGGCCGGCGAAGGCCTGAGCCACCGCGAAGCGGCCGAACTGCTCGGCGTGAAGGAGTCCACCGTCTCCTGGCGTCTCCATGAAATTCGCAAGAGGCTGGCCTCTGCTGCCATGCAGGAGAATGGTCATGACTGATGACGATCTGAAATCCCTGTTCGAAGGGGTGGACAGGATTGAACCCGGCGAAGAAGCCCGTGCCAGAGCCCGTCAGGCTGCGCTGGCGGCCTTCGCTGGAAAAAATGCACAAGTGCCCCAAGGAAATGTCACACCGCTGCGTCCCACCCCGTCCAGCAACCCGCTGGACGGAAACGGGAGAAGCAGGATGAACATGTCGAAACGACAGTGGCTGATGGGTGGCGCAGCCAGCGCCGCCGTGGTGGTACTGGCGGTATCCGTGGTGATGAAAATCGGCAATCCGCCGTTCGAGCCTCGCTCGGTGCTGCCGGTCGCCAGTGAAGGGACCGCACCGAAGCCGGCACCGCCCCAGGAAGCCCGGCGCGATCAGCAGGCGCAGTTGGCAAAGCGTCAGGCAGAGAATGCCGCAGCCGAACGCGAAGCCGTGGCCGGACTGGCGAAGGGCCAGGCCATGGCCGACTCCGTCAGCCAGGAAATGGGCAGCGTAGCCAGCGCACCGGCTCCGACAATCGCCCAGCCTAGACCATCTGCGCCGCAGGCCAGCCGCAAGATGGTGGCTGCCGCACCGCCGTCCTCGGCGCCAGTGCTGGCGGAAGTGTCGCCGCCTGCCCAGTATCGGGAAGTCGGCCGCGACCGCTTCGAGGCGATCGATTCCAGCCCGGTGAAGAGCGTCGCCACCGAGCCGGTCTCCACCTTCTCGGCGGACGTGGACACCGCCTCCTACAGCTTCGTGCGCCGCCAGCTCAACCAGGGCGTGCTGCCGCAGAAGGACGCCGTGCGGGTCGAGGAGATGCTCAACTACTTCGACTACGATTACCCACTGCCGGACAGCCGGGAAACCCCGTTCAAGGCCACGGCGACGGTGACCGACTCGCCGTGGAAGCCGGGCAACAAGCTGCTGCACATCGGCATCCGTGGTTATGAACTGCCGCGCGCGCAGCACCCGGCCAGCAACCTGGTGTTCCTGCTGGATGTCTCTGGCTCGATGAACAGCCCGGACAAGCTGCCGCTGGTCAAGCAGTCCATGGGACTGCTACTCGGCCAGCTACAGCCGAGCGATACCGTCTCCATCGTCGTCTACGCCGGCGCGGCCGGTACCGTGCTGGAGCCCACCCCGGCCAGCGAGAAGCAGAAGATCCTCGCCGCCCTCGACCGCCTCAGTGCCGGCGGCTCCACCGCCGGTGGCGAAGGCATCCAACTGGCCTACCAGTTAGCCCGCTCCAGCTTCAAAAAGGACGCGGTGAACCGGGTGATCCTCGCCACCGACGGCGACTTCAACGTCGGCATCACCAGCAACGCGGAGCTGCAGGGCTTCATCGAGCGCCAGCGTGACGAAGGCATCTACCTGTCGGTGCTCGGCTTCGGCCAGGGCAACTACCATGACCAACTGATGCAGGCGCTGGCGCAAAACGGCAACGGCGTGGCTGCCTACATCGATACCCTGGGCGAAGCGCAGAAGGTACTGGTGGACGAAGCCGGCTCTACCCTGTTCCCCATCGCCAAGGACGTGAAGCTGCAACTGGAGTTAAACCCGCAGGCCGTCAGCGAATACCGCCTGCTCGGCTACGAAACCCGCGCCCTCAAACAGGAAGACTTCAACAACGACAAGGTGGATGCCGGCGACATCGGCGCCGGCCACCGCGTCACCGTCATCTACGAAATCACCCCGGCCGGTGCCGCCGGCGGCCTACTCGAACCTTCGCGCTATCAGCCGCAGCAGCCGGCCGCCGAGGGCCACGCCAGTGAATACGGCTTCCTGAAGATCCGCTACAAACTGCCGGAAGAAAGCAGCTCGCGCCTGATCACCACCCCGATCCCAGTCGATGGCGGTGAACTGTCGGCGAGAATGGCCCGCGAAACCGCCTTCGCCACTGCGGTGGCCGGCTTCGCCGAACTGCTGAAGGGCGGCCAGTACAGCGGTAACTGGAGCTACCAGGATGCCATCAAACTAGCCAACAGCAACAAGGGCGAAGACCTCTACGGCTACCGCAGCGAGTTCGTGCAGTTGGTGAGGAAGGCGGAGGTGGCGGCTGCCATGAAGTGAGGCAGGTTGGTGATGGGCTGGGGGGTGAAGTGCGCCAGCCAGTTGCAGGCCAGACATTGAGCCTCATGATCAGGAGCGGCCAGCCAGAGTGGTAACCGGCCTTTCTCGCCCACCTGGCCCTTTCTGTTCAAGCCCGCCCTTCCCATCCAGGGATGGATGTCCCCGGTTAGGCGCCAGCGCTCAATGCAGGGTGAGGCCGGCAGGGAATCAGTTCAGGGCGTCTTTCAGGCCCTTGCCTGGCTTGAAGCCCGGCAGCTTGGCGGCAGCGATCTGGATCGCGGCCCCGGTCTGCGGGTTGCGACCTTCGCGGGCGGCGCGCTCCTTCACCTCGAATGTGCCGAAACCGACCAAGGCGACATTCTCGCCCTGCTGCAAGGCGCTGGTGATGGTCGCGGTAAAGGCATCCAGCACTGCGGTGGCGGTCGTTTTCGGCAGGTCCGCAGAGGCGGCAACGGCGGCGATCAATTCAGCTTTGTTCATTATTCAATCCAGGTTGGAATTCGGCCCACAAGTATAACCAGACAGGAGCGCGCCTTCTTGCAGACGTGCCAACGAGCAGCCCTCCCATCCAAGGGGATGAGCTGCCCCTGGATCGGCGCCAGCACCCAATCTTCTCTCATGCCGAGTGTTCCTTCTGGCGAGCGGCCGTGTCCCGCCCGGTAGCGGGATCGAAACCAACACGCTCCCAGAGCTCGGGGATACTCGGCGGCAGCGACAAAGAAATGAGAAGGAGAAAATCCTCCAGATTTTCCGGTAGCGGCATCCGGTAGATTTCTTCCGTGGTATGTTCGTTCTTCAGGCTTGTTGCCCATGCCCATCCCGCGTAGACCCTGCGCCAGGCAGCTGCAATCCGTGCCGGCGACAGCTCGTGCAGATTGCCGACCGGCACTTTCATCCAGCGGTGCCGGCGGGCAGCACCGGTTCCCTTCGTGCAGATCGGAAGCTGGAAAGAGAGAAAGATTCGCCATTGCTCGGCTGTCGGCTTGTCTCCGCCTCGGAATTGGTGGCGCAGTGTGACCTGCGCCTTTGGCAAGCGAACAAGAGTCGCTTTTTTCCTATTCAGGCACGGAAGCGCCGACAGATCCATCCTGGCGGCTCGCTCCTGCGCGATCTTGAAGGAGGTGGTCAATCCGAGGTTTCGGGTCTTCTGGATGGCCGCAATCGTGCCGTCGGCACGGCGGATGCACCAGCCGTGTGGAAATAAGAGCCTATCCATAAATAGTGCTCATGATGGATAATCGGCGCTTCTTCATGTTGGGGGCCTTGCCATCATGGGCGCAAAATCCTGGGAAGTGACCGACGACTTCTGGAGTCGCGTGGAGCCGCTGGTACCGCCGCCTCGCCCGAGATTGGCGGACAAGCTCTACCAGCGCAAGGCCGGTGCCGGACGCAAGCCCAAGCCGGCACGGCTGGTGTTCGAAGCCATCGTGTATGCCTTGCGCACAGGCTGTCAGTGGAAAGCCTTGCCGGCCGAGCGCTTCGGCAGCGCGAGCGCGGTTCACCGGCGCTTTCTGGAATGGGAAGCCGCCGGTTTCTTCGAGGCCCTCTGGCGAGCCGGATTGGCCGAGTATGACGCGATGGAAGGTATTGCCTGGCGCTGGCAGAGCATCGACGGGGCTATGCTGAAAGCGCCTCTGGCGCAGGAAGCGGTCGGACCCAACCCGACCGATCGGGGAAAAAAACGGGAGCAAGCGCCATCTGCTGGTCGACGGGCGTGGCGCCCCGTTGTCGCTCGTCGTGACCGGGGCGAACCGGCACGACGTCACGCAGCTTGAGGCGGTACTCTCGGCCATCCAGGTGAAGAGGCCGAACCCACCGTTTCGCCGTTCGAAGCACCTGTGTGCCGACGCCGCCTATCGGGGGGCTGCCGCCCTGGAGACGATCCTGGCCCATGGCTACATTCCCCATGTACAGGGACGGCATGATGAGGCCCGACAGCTCAAGCGCCATCCTCACAAGCGTGCTCGGCGCTGGGTGGTTGAAGTCGCCCACAGCTGGTTCAACCGGTTTCGCAAGCTCCTGGTTCGCTATGAAAAGCTCGAGCGCAGCTTCCTCGCCCTCAATCATTTGGCAGCGGCCATCATCGCCTTTCGGAAGGTGCCGCTTACCGTAAACATTATTTATGGATAGATTCTAAGTCGATCTTTGGAGGCTTTGTGGACAATAACACTTGATCCCAATCCACTAATGTAGAAGCACGCAGGCAAGCCGCTGCTCCTGCCTTCTCATGGCTAACTTAACCATATCGACGGGAGCAGAGCCTTTGTGCCCAAGGAAATCCAGGGCGAAATCGATGGTGCCATATTCGCTCTGACGGGGAACCTGGCCGAAGACAACGGCACGGTCGCGCAGCTCGAAGCTCCCCCACTGGTTCTGGGCATCCCGGAAAATCCAGCCGATATTTTCCGCCTCGACTCGGTAGGGAGCGAGCAGCTTGCAGACATAGCCTGCGAATAACAACCATCGGCGACGCTGATCTCGGTGCCGAGGTCGACCAGCATGACCGCTGCTTTATGCTGGTGCCTGTAGACAAAGGCCTCGACCGTGGGGGCCATCAGCGACTCCAGCACCGGGCCGGCTATCGAGTAGAGTTTCAGATGGGTGTGGAGTTGATCGGGGTTCATGGATTGGACCTCACTGACAGTGATGCGCCAAGGATGCCCGTGGTCAGGAGAATCCCAAGCACGCAATACTTCAATACGTGCTCACATCCACGCATCAATGCACGCTCGCTTCAATACTTCAATACGTGCTCGCTTCAGCGCTTCAATAAATCAAAGCATACGACCTCATCGATTGATCGCCCACCGCCAGCTTGGGATTCCCTCAACCCGCGATAACTTGAACTTGCACCTGCTGCAGGCAAGCCCAATGGCAATGCCTGCCAGCAGCAATTTCACCGGGAGAGAGGGAAACACCATGAGCAGCACAACCACCACCATGCCTCGTACCAAGGCAGCCATGCCGGCCCAGCCAGCCCCTGAACCGACCGCTGGGCACGAAAGCTACAAAGTGGCGCTCGAAGACATCGCGGCGGTGCTGCGCCAGTCGCCCGAGTGGGGCGCAGACCAGTTGAATGAGATTGTCGCTATCCTCGGCCGCGAAGGGTTTCCAGTTTCAGAGTGAAGTATTGAAGTATTGAAGTATTGAAGTATTGAAGTGCTTATGCGTTGAAGCACTGAAGCGCATAAGCATTGATTGATTGATTGATTGATTGAATCAAGCACGACCAGGCCAGTCTTTCCCCGATCCAGCAACCAGAGGAAATCCGCATGACTCGTCCGCTTTCAATCATCCTGGCTGATGCCTTCGACCGCGCGGCAAGGGCCGTTTTCGAGGCTCCGCAGGTGCATGGGCATTATGGTCTTCCAGCCCCAACCACATGGGATAACTGGGTGTACTGGTGGCGTGGTTTCGCCGCAGGCTTGGCCGGCGACTCCGACTCCATGCCCCTGCTTGCCCGCCTTGTGGCCCGGTTACGCCGAACCATGGGCTCGAAGCCAGGAGGAGCGGCTTCGAACTTGGCGCCCGGAACCGGCTTACGGATAATGGTCTTCCTCAAGGAAGCCGTAACGGATATTCCCTCGTGGATACACAACAGCGTCTCGAAGCCGAAATGCGCGAAGCCCTGGGGCTCGCGCCGGCAAAACCCGCGCCCGCAAAACCCAACCAGCGTCCCTCCTACATCCAAGTAGAACTGAGCGTTCGCAAGCGCAGCGGCGGCCCCACCTTTCGCTTCGAACACAAATCACGCTCGCTCAGCACGCTGGAGGCCCAGCTCGAAGCCGAAAAGATCGTACGCAAGAAGGGCTGGGAAGTCTGGGCCGTGCTGGACGTGCGCCAGGTTTCCGAATGACCCCGCGGCCTGCTCTTCGGGCCTTCAAATCCCCTCAATGGAATATCCAATGAACAAAGCCGAACTCGTCGAGGCCATCTCGACCGCCGCCGACCTGCCCAAAGCCACTGCCGCCCGCATTCTGGACGCCTTCACCGCCAGCATCACTACGGCCCTGCAACAGGGGAACGACGTATCCTTGGTGGGGTTCGGAACCTTCACCGTGAGGGAGCGCGCCGCCCGCGAAGGTCGCAATCCGCAGACCGGGGCGACGATCCAGATTGCTGCCGCCAAACTGCCGGGCTTCAAACCGGGCAAAGGCCTGAAAGACGCCCTCAAGTGATCGGGGTCGCCGACCTACAACCCAGCATGCCAATGAGGTGCCGCTGCTCGTAGTCTGCCGAGTCGAGCCGGAAATATCGGCTGGGCAATGCTTCAATACTCGCGTACTTCATTGCTTCATTGCGTAAGCGCTTCACTGCTTGAATGCATGAGCGCTTCAATAGCATAAGCGCCGTGGCCAGGCTGGTAACCGACCGCTCCCGTTCGCCTAGCCCTTTCTATTCCAGACCGCCATTCCCATCCAGGGGGGATGCCTCCAGGATGGCGCAGAGGTCAACGCAGGTGCAGGGCCACGACGGAGAGCCAATGCTGGTTCACCTCGGCGAGTCGCTGCTCTCGTGTTCTCGTGGCGAACCCGACCAGATCGAGCGGAGCAGCGCCTTTGTGCCCAAGAAAATCCAGGGCGAAATCAATGGCGCCGTATTTGTCCTGACGGGGGACCTGGCCGAAGACAACGGCACGGTCGCGCAGCTCGAAGTTCCCCCACTGGTTCAGGGCATCCCGATAAACCCAGCCGATATTTTCTGCCTCGATCCGGTATAGCTGGCAGCCGGGTGACGAAGGCTCAGCCGGATTCTGCAGCGAATGCCTCGGCGATGGCGTCGATGACCACTCGGACCCGGGCGGTGTGGCGCACGTCCTTGTGGGTCACCAGCCAGATGTCGTAGGGCGGGCATTCGCGCGCGGGCCACAGACGCACCAGGCCGTCGGCCGCGCCGAACGGTAGCGGGATCTCGCCGATGCCCAGGCCGTTGACCAGCGCGCGGCGCACCAACAGGCCGGAGGTGCAGGTCATGGCGATGCGGCCATGGGTGATCGGTTCGGACCCCAACGTCACCTCCTTGCCGCTGTCCAGATACGGCTGATAGAGCACCAGGTCATGCCCGGCGAACGCCGTGCCGGGCTCGGGCACACCGCGGGCTTGCACGTAGTCCGCCGAGGCGAAGATGGCGCTGCTCCAGCGCGCGACGCGGCGCACGATCAGATCGGGGTTCTCCGGCTTGAGGGTGCGCACCGCGATGTCCGCTTCGCGCTTGCTCAGGTTGAGCATCTGGGTCGAGGCCTGCAGTTGCACCTCGATGCCGGGCTGCGTTCGGTGCAGACGGGCGATCGCCGGGATGACGAAGTCGATGGCGAACGAGTCGGTGGTGGTGACCCGCACCACGCCGCTCATGCGGTCGTCCATGCCGAGGATCTGCCGCTGCAGCTCGGCGGCCGAGGACTCCATGTTCAGCGCTGCGGCCATCGCCACTTCGCCAGCGGCCGTCAGGCTGTAGCCGCGGGAGGTGCGCAGGAACAGGGTGGCCCCCAAAGCGTGCTCCAGGGAGGCCAGACGGCGCCCGACGGTGGCCTGGTCGACGCCCATCGCCCGGGCCGCACCCCGCAAGGTCTGTTCGCGGCACAGGGCGAGAAAGATCCGCGTATCGTCCCAGTTCATGTCGATCCCCCTGTGATGCAAATCTGCATCTGTACGAATGAAACTCGCTGCATTATTTCACTGCTCGGCGCTTCTATGATTCCCCCCATCGCTACCGAACGGCGCTTCTCGACAGACGCAAGGGGTCATCATGAATGCCGAATGCTCCAGCCTCACGGCCAACCGCACCTCCCCATGGCTACCAATCTGGGCCGGCCTGTGCGCCAGCCTGGTCGGCATCGGCCTCGCCCGCTTCGCCTACACACCCCTGGTGTCCGCGCTGATCGACGCGCACTGGTTCTCCCCCACGGCAGTGGTCTACCTGGGGGCGGCCAATCTCGCCGGCTACCTCATCGGAGCGCTGGGAGGACGGCCGCTCGCCGCCCGCTGGTCGAGCACCGGGGTGCTGCGCGCCATGATGGTACTGGTGGCCCTGTCGTTCTTCGCTTGCGCCGTACCGCTGTCCATGGCCTGGTTTTTCGGCTGGCGGCTGCTGTCCGGCATCGCCGGCGGAGTGATCATGGTGCTCGCGGCAAGCGCCATCCTGCCGCATGTCGCGCCGAACCGTCGCGGCCTGGCCAGCGGCGCGATCTTCCTCGGCGTCGGCCTGGGCATCGCCGGCTCGGGCAGCCTGGTGCCGTTCCTGCTCTCCTTCGGCCTGTCGCAGGCCTGGCTGGGTCTGGGCGGGGTGGCACTGCTGCTGACCGCCACCAGTTGGTTCGGCTGGCCTCAGGAGAGCCCGCATGCGCCGGCCAGCTCGAGCGCCGCCGACGTGCGTGGCTCGGCGGGCCTCTACGTGCTGTTCGCCCAGTACGCCCTGATGGCCGCTGGGCTGGTGGCGCCGATGATGTTCCTGGTCGACTACGTCAGCCGCGGCCTCGGCGCCGGCAGCCACAGCGGCGCGCTGATCTGGACGCTGTACGGGGTGGGCGCCATCGCCGGGCCGGTGGTGTACGGTTTCCTGGCCGACCACTGGGGCGCGCGCTCGGCGATCCGCCTGGTGCTGCTGGCCCAGGCCGGCGCCCTCGCGGTACTGGCGACGGTCGCCGACCTGCGCCTGCTGGCCGTCGCGGCGCTGGTGATCGGATCGTTTCCGCCCGGCATCGTGCCGCTGGCGCTGGCCCGCGTACATCAGCTGGTTGCCGACCACCACCGGCAGAACGCCACCTGGAGCCGTGCCACCGTGTCCTTCGCGAGCTTCCAGGCCCTGGCCGGCTACGCCTATTCGGCGCTGTTCTCCGCCAGCCACGGCCAGTACGCGCTGCTGTTTTCCGTCGCCATGGGCGCCATTGGCCTGGCCCTTGCCTTGGATCTGCTCCTGGTGTTCAAGGAAATCTTCCGCCCCTCCACTGGAGCCGACGTGGCACCGGAGGCATAGGAGGGCGTTCTGCCGCCGTTTTCCGGCCTCGCCCTTGTTTCCAAGTCAGTCCGAAGCCAATGGTGCACCGGTGCTCGCCCCCTACCGAATCGAGGCGGAAAATATCGGCTCGGTTTATTGGGCCACATGAATACTTCAACACGCATTAGCTTCAATGCTTCATTACTTCAACGCGTGAGCGCTTCAAGACTTCAATATCACGGGGTCGCAGCCAGAGTGGTAACCGACCTTTCTCGCCCACCTGGCCCTTTCTGTTCAAGCCCGCCCTTCCCATCCAGGGATGGATGTCCCCGGTTAGGCGCCAGCGCTCAATGCAGGGTGAGGCCGGCAGGGAATCAGTTCAGGGCGTCTTTCAGGCCCTTGCCTGGCTTGAAGCCCGGCAGCTTGGCGGCAGCGATCTGGATCGCGGCCCCGGTCTGCGGGTTGCGACCTTCGCGGGCGGCGCGCTCCTTCACCTCGAAGGTGCCGAAACCGACCAAGGCGACATTCTCGCCCTGCTGCAAGGCGCTGGTGATGGTCGCGGTAAAGGCATCCAGCACTGCGGTGGCGGTCGTTTTCGGCAGGTCCGCGGAGGCGGCAACGGCGGCGATCAGATCGGCTTTGTTCATTATTCAATCCAGGTTGGAATTCGGCCCGCGAGTATAACCGGACAGGAAAGCGTCTTCTCGCAGACGTGAAAGCGAGCCTTCCCATCCAAGGCTGACTCCCCTCCCGGAGGGCGCCAGCGGTCGATACAGAGTCACGACACCGACCCCATCAGGCTCACGGCACGGTGCCAGTGCTGGATCGCGTCGGCGAGCCGCTGCTCCCGTGTTCTCCTGGTGAACTCGACCAGATCGAGCGGAGCAGTACCTTTGTGCCCAAGGAAATCCAGGGCGAAATCGATTGCTCCATATTGGCTCTGGCGGGGGACCGGGCCGAAGACAACGGCACGGTCGCGCAGCTCGAAGCTCCCCCACTGGTTCTGGGCATCCCGGAAAATCCAGCAGATATTTTCCGCCTCGACTCGGTAGGGAGCGAGCAGCTTGCAGACATAGCCTGCGAACGACAACGCACCATCGGCGACGCTGATCTCGGTGCCGAGGTCGACCAGCATGGCCACTGCTTTGTGCTGGCGCTTCCAGATGAAGGCATCGGCCGTTGGGTCCTTGAGCGATTCCAGCACCGGGCCGGCCAGCGAGTAGAGTTTCAGGTAGGTGTGGAGTTGATTGGGGTTCATCGGATGACCTCCTGGTAGTGGTGCATCCAGGCTGCCAATAGCCGGGAAAATCCCAACTGGCCATCAATCAACGCTTCAAATCAAACGCCCACGATCTCGCCGGCGGGCCACCAAGCGCCAGCTTGGGATTTCCTCAGCCCCCGATACCTTGAGCTTGTACCTGCTGCAGGCAAGCCGAATGGCAATGCCTGGGCGGCATGAACCAACCATGCCCACAGAAAACTAGGTCGTACCGTGTGTGCGGCCCCTCAAGCAAGGAAACCGACCATTGAGCGACAAGACAGGAATTGAATGGACCGACGCCACCTGGAATCCCATCAGGGGCTGCTCGCGTGTCTCGGACGGCTGCCGGCACTGCTACGCCGAGGCGCAGGCGGCGCGGATCATCAGCATGGACCGTGGCCGTGGCATACCGGAGGGCCAGGGGTCCTATGACGGGCTGCTCGCGAAGGGCGGCCAGTGGAATGGACAGATCAAGGTCGTGGAGTCGGCCATGGAGCAGCCGCAGCGCTGGCGCAAACCACGCCGGATCTTCGTCAACAGCATGAGCGACCTGTTCCACGAGAACGTGCCGGAGGAAGTCATTCAGCGGATCTTCGCAGTCATGGCCTCGGCACCGCACCACACCTTCCAGATCCTGACCAAGCGTGCCGAGCGCATGCGGGAGGTGCTGAGCAGCAAGGATGCTCGCTGGATTGCTGAGGGGCAGCTGGCGCTCACACGCGAAGGCATCTTGAAGCCGGGGGCATACCATGTGACCTGGCCGTTGCCGAACGTCTGGCTGGGCGTGACCGTCGAGAATCAGGCAGCAGCCGACGAGCGCATCCCGCAGCTGCTCGAGACGCCGGCCGCTGTGCGCTGGTTGAGCATCGAGCCGCTGCTTGGGCCAGTTCACATAGAAAACTACCTGTGTGAATGCCCAGAGGACGACGACGGTGCGCCGTATCCGGGCCGGATTGACTGGGTAGTCGTCGGCGGCGAGTCAGGCCCGAACGCGCGCCCCATGCACCCGCACTGGGCAACCAGTCTGCGCGACCAATGCCTGGCGGCTGGCGTGCCCTTCCTGTTCAAGCAGTGGGGCGAGTGGCGCCCACCAGTGACCGGCGAGAGCTTTTCCACTGCAATGGGGCGAGCACAGCGCGTTCCGGCCTTCATTGTCGCCCAAGACGGCACAGTGCATTGCTTCAAGAACGAAGCCACCGCGAGTGGCGGCGAGGTGCTGCTGCGCGTTGGTAAACACGCAGCCGGTCGCCGCCTGCAGGGCGAGCTGCATGACGCCTACCCAACCGGAGAGGCAGTAGCATGCCGGCCGGCCGCCGTCGGTCTGGGCATGGCCCAACAAGGCAAGTAATTCCCCCGTTTTCAACGCCAACAGCCCACCCGGGCGCTGGGCGGGCAAGCTCTCGCCCGCCAGCTCAACCTTAAATCAACGCATACGACCCTCATCGATTGATCGCCCATCGCCAGCTTGGGATTCCTTCAACACGCGATAGCTTGAGCTGTACCTGCTGCACGCACGGCCAAACCGAATGCCGGGCAGCATCAATCGCCATGTTCAACAACCGGCGAGCAAGCCGAAGGAGAGGAACCAATGCCCCACGAAACTGCACCGACGCAGAGCCTGGTGGATGATGCACTGAACGAACTGGAGAACCAGGCAGACGAGTACGACAGCATCCACGCCGGCGAAGGTGATCTGCTGCGCAGCGCCGCAGAGCTGATCCGCCAGCAGCAGGCGCTGATCGCCCAGCAGGCCGCCACGGTGGCCACTGCGCCGCCCTCTCCAGCAAAGCAGCCAATCCAGCTGCGCTTCCCGACGATGCTCCGCAAGATGTGGTCGGGCGGCGAGGTTCAGGCATGGCTGGATGAGCGGGGACCATTCTACGCAGCCCCGCCAGCGCCTGAGCCGGCGGCAGGGTGCGAAAACTACAAAGCAGCGCTCGAAGACATCGCTGCGGTGCTGCGCCAGTCGCCGGACTGGGGTGCGGACCAGTTGAACGAGATTGTCGCCATCCTCGACCGCGAGGGGGTTCCTGTTTCAGACAGCAGTGATTGTTGAGACCCCGTTTCGCCCGGCTCTA
>Ga0209575_10000723_pt1 | contig 16932 bp, 17 predicted proteins | sample Medcelwee11metaG_FD_187172 | JGI IMG/M metagenome (GOLD analysis project Ga0209575, IMG submission 187172) | Freshwater pond sediment microbial communities from the University of Edinburgh, under environmental carbon perturbations - Medium... | ecosystem: Environmental > Aquatic > Freshwater >...
GCGGGATGGTCAAAATCAGGGGTGGCAACTTTTTCGAAATACCCAATTGTAGGGAGAATACTTGTTGAATATAAATCCAGATTTAACACAACTATAGCGACTGATATTCGATGGAAAGAAAAAACCTTACGGATTTATAATTGTCATCTGGAGTCAAACAACCTGACTGAAAATGATAAAATAATGGCTTTCCGGTTAAAAGATAATCTGGATACTGAAAACATTAAAGGAACTACCCTGCATTTATCCCGAAAGCTGGGTGCTGCATATCGTATCAGGGGTCCTCAGGCCGATAATGTTTCGAAACATATTGCTTCATCTCCTTATCCCGTATTGGTAGTAGGCGATTTTAATGACTTGCCTTCATCCTACGCATATACAAAGATAAGAGGAAATATGAAGGACGCATTTGTTGAGAGAGGTTTTGGTTTGGGCTGGACATTCAGTGAGTCAATTCTTAAGTTCAGAATAGATCATATTTTTTATGATGATAATATTGAACTCATCGATTTTAAGTTAGACAACAAAGTACGATATTCCGATCATTATCCTTTGTATTGCAAAATTAATTATTAAATCATATTTTAAAATTATTTATTATGAATATCCCCGCTGAATTAAAGTATACCAAAGAGCACGAATGGCTTCGTGTTGAAGGTGATGTGGCATTTGTTGGTATTACCGATTATGCACAAGGTGAACTTGGCGAAATAGTATTTCTGGAAGTGGAAACTGTTGAAGAAAAACTTGTTGCAGGTGACGTTTTCGGAACCGTAGAAGCAGTAAAGACTGTTTCTGAATTATTTATGCCGGTTGATGGAGAGGTTCTTGTCTTCAATGAAGCTCTTGAAAATACTCCCGAACTGGTGAATGATGATCCTTATGGAAAAGGATGGATGATTAAAATGTCGGTTGCAAATCCGGCTCAAATTGATCAGTTGTTAACTGCAGAAGAGTATGCTGCATTGATTGGGTAGGTTAGGGCAGTTTAGTTAATCGATTATATTTAAGAATATGTCTCCAAAAGTAAGTATAATAATGGGCAGCACATCCGATTTACCGGTGATGGAAAAAGCGGCTGCTCTGTTGAATGAATTTCAGATTCCATTCGAAATAAATGCTTTATCGGCCCACCGCACTCCGAAAGAAGTGGAGCTTTTTGCTACAAAAGCCCGCGAAAACGGAATTCAGGTTATCATTGCTGCTGCAGGCATGGCTGCTCATTTGCCCGGTGTGATTGCTTCCATGACAACCATTCCGGTAATTGGTGTCCCTATCAATGCCAGTCTGGATGGTATGGATGCTTTGTTGGCTATCGTACAAATGCCTCCCGGAATTCCGGTGGCTACAGTCGGCATCAACGGTGCTTTAAATGCAGCTATCCTGGCTGTTCAAATAATGGCTACAGCTGACGTTGAGCTACAAAAAAAAATAGTAACTTACAAGGAAAATCTGAAAAAGAAAATCGTTGAAGCTAACGAAGATCTGAAAAAGGTAAGCTACGAGTTTAAAACAAATTAAATATTATGTTGAACTGTTGAATCGTTGAATCGTTGAACTGAATTTTTTGTTTAATTGTGTCTGAAATGAAAATTCATTAATTATTTTATCAATTCAATAATTCAACGATTCAACGATTCAACAATTCAACAAAAAAAATCAATATAAACAGAAAATATTATGCAAACAATTGACAACTTTAATTTTGCTGGCAAAAAAGCTTTTGTCCGCGTGGATTTTAATGTTCCTGTAGATGAAAACTTTCAAATTACTGACGATAACCGCATCCGTGCTGCTTTGCCTACCCTGAAGAAAATCCTTGCCGACGGAGGTAGCTTAATCATTGCTTCTCACATGGGACGTCCAAAGAAAAATCCTGATACTAAGTATTCCTTGAAGGCTATTGTGTCTCATGTGTCTGAACTGTTGGGTGTTGAGGTGAAATTTGCTACTGATTGTATGGGTGAAGAAACGGCTGCTTTAGCTGCTTCCTTAAAGGGTGGTGAAGCTTTGTTGCTCGAAAATCTCCGTTTTTATGCTGAAGAAGAAGGAAAACCCCGCGGAGAATTTGCCACTGAAGAAGAAAAAGCCGCTGCTAAGAAAGTGTTAAAGGAAAGTCAGAAGAAATTCACAGCAACACTGGCATCTTATGCCGACTGTTATGTGAATGATGCCTTTGGTACCGCTCACCGTGCACATGCTTCAACAGCGCTTATTGCAAAATACTTCGACGAAAACAACAAAATGTTTGGCTACCTGATGGAGAAAGAAGTGCTGGCAGTGGAAAAGATTATGAAAGACACCGCTCGTCCGTTTACCGCGATCATGGGTGGTTCTAAAGTGTCGTCTAAAATTGAAATTATCGAAAACTTACTTACCAAGGTCGATAACCTGATTATCGCCGGTGGTATGACTTATACTTTTACCAAAGCATTGGGCGGAGAAATTGGTAATTCAATTTGTGAGGAAGATAAACTCGATTTAGCGCTCGAATTGCTTGAAAAGGGTAAGAAAAACGGGGTGAAGATTGTTTTAGCCGTTGATGCTAAAATTGCCGATGCTTTCAGTAATGAAGCAAATACTAAATTTGTGAAAGTGGGTGAAATCCCTGCAGGATGGGAGGGACTGGATATTGGTCCTGAAACCGAGAAAATTTTCGCAGATGTAATCAAAAAGTCTAAAACAATTTTGTGGAACGGTCCAACCGGTGTGTTCGAATTTGATAATTTCACTTCAGGTTCACGTGCGGTAGGTAACGCTATTGTTGAAGCTACCAAAAACGGTGCTTTCTCATTGGTAGGTGGTGGCGACTCTGTTGCCTGTGTGAATAAATTTGGTCTGTACGATGGCGTATCATATGTTTCTACAGGTGGAGGCGCTTTGCTGGAGGCCATTGAAGGCAGGGTATTGCCGGGCATTGAAGCCATCAGAGGATATTAATATCCTTTCGCAGGTATACATCTGAATACATAGTTAAACACAAATCTTCACAGTAAAATGTGGAGGTTTGTGTTTTTTTGTTTTATGATGCCTACCGTCATGTCGACTAAAGGCGCTTGCCCCCGCATGGAGACATCTCCCGATAAACCAAATGACAGTCTTAACCATTTGAGTCTCATATTTAGCCACTCTTTTAACTACTGATTCGCATTATTTGCAAATTTTATCTTGTTGAATTGATTATGCAGTGTAAGTATTAAAAATTCAAAATTATCATTGAATATCAACCTGAGGCATGAACAAAAGACTGAAAATTCCGGTTGAACAATCATTAGTATTAAAAATATATTTATGAACAAACTATATCTTACCTCGCTGCTGCTTTTAAATCTTTTTGTAGGTCATTCTCAGGTAGCTGATAATGATGTTTTCAGAAAAGTAATCAAATACGAAGAGTATGAGAATATCATCAATAAGAAAGATGATGTGCTTTATGTTGTTAACTTCTGGGCTACATGGTGCGGACCCTGCGTCAGAGAATTACCCGATTTTATGGAAGTCAACCGAAAACTGGCAGGAAGGACTGATTTCAAAATGATTTTGATTTCTTTGGATAATAAAAGTAATTTATCCTCTGAAGTCCTGCCTTTTTTGAAAGAAAAAAATATTACGGCAGATGTGTATTTGCTGGATGATGTTAAGCGGATGAATTATTGGATGTCAAAAGTCGATAGAAGCTGGTCAGGGTCGATTCCAGCAACAGTATTCTATAAAAATGGAAAGAAACTTCAGTTTATGGAGCAACAGCTTCATAAGGATGAATTATTATCAACTATCAATCAATATATTGAATTATGAAAAAACTAACCAACTTAGTTGCGTTAACACTATTATTATTATTAGTGTCGCAGACGATATTCGCCCGAGGTTACAAAATCGACGATAAAGCTACAGATTTCAGTCTTAAAAACGTTGATGGGAAAATGGTTTCACTTTCTGATTTCAATGATGCCAAAGGTTTTATCGTGGTATTTACCTGTAATCAATGCCCGTACGTTAAAGCTTATGAAGACCGAATCATTGCATTGGATAAAAAATATAATGTAAAAGGCTACCCGGTAATAGCTATCAATTCCAACGATCCGGAAGTTTCACCGACCGATACCTATGCGGAAATGCAAATGAAAGCGAAAGCAAAGAACTTTCCTTACCCATATCTGGTAGACGCCGGACAAAAAATATTTCCTCAGTACGGAGCCACAAAAACACCTCACGTGTTCGTGTTGCACAAAGAAAAAGGAGAAAATGTAGTGAAATATATCGGCGCTATTGATAATAACTATCAGGACGCCAAAAGTGTATCAGAAAGATATGTAGAGGATGCTGTTGAGGCATTATTAAAAAACAGACCGGTTAAAACTTCAACTACAGTTACTGTAGGATGTGGCATTAAAGTGAAAAAATAAGCAAAATAAATTTTCCTGAACATTTCAATAATTTTTTTCAAAATCATTTGCAGAAATAAAAAATTCCCCTATCTTTGCACCGCATTAGAAATGATGCCCCATAAAACGGTGTGGTAGTTCAGCTGGTTAGAATACCTGCCTGTCACGCAGGGGGTCGCGGGTTCGAGTCCCGTCCATACCGCAAAAGCAGTTCAAGAAATTGAGCTGCTTTTTTTTTGTTTCAAACACAACTTCTCTGATTGACCCTTGATCCATAGTTTTAAATTTCACACCATAAAAACGTGACTTCACAGCTCAAAATTCGGGATTCAATGTCTATTTCTTGTTAATTAACAAGATAAAAAATATCTTTGTGGTACTGAAGATATATCATTATGGAGAAAGCAAATAGCAATAATACTTCCAACATCATTCATGGAAAAAGAAATACCGAATTAAACAAACTTCGGTTGGTATTTGAGCAAACTCCCGGAGCTATTTTTATTTTGGATAAGGACTTTAAGTTCGAATATGTCAACCCAAGTTTTACGAAGCTCTCGGGGTACACCAAAGATGAGTTGTTGAACCGAAGTGTTGGAGAACTTTTTTACCATAAGGATCTGCCCGAATCGAGGAAAGAAATAGTTGAGAGCCTGATAAATGGAGAAAAATGGCAGGGCGAGTTACTTACATTCAATAAAAATGGCTCAACTTATTGGGCAAATACCATTGCAGCGCCATATAAAGATGAAACCGGCAATATCGATGGATACATTGTTATTCAACAGGATGTTACAGAAAGGAATCGATATAATCAGGAACTAAAGAAAAGTGAACAAAAATACCGTGAGCTATCCGAAATGTTACCACAGACAGTTTATGAACTGGATTTAAATGCCAATTTGAAATATCTGAACAAGGCAGGACGCGAAAAATTTGGCACTGCATATGAAAATACTGATGTTTCTGTTTTCAGTATTGTAGTTCCAGAACAGTTAGAAAGAATGAAGTTTAACTTCTGCAATGTGAGTTTTCAAAATATTCCATCAAAAGGAAACTTCTATAAATTAATGCAATCTGATGGTCAGGTGTTTGAAGCCATGATTTCAGCTACGCCTATGATAGTTGATGGTAAAACTATTGGTCAGAGAGGAGTTGTAATTGATATTTCCGATCATGTAGCTATGCAAAATGCCTTACGCGAAAGTGAAGAAAAATACCGTACTTTGATTGAAAATGCGACCGACGGTATTGTTATTGTTCAAAACGGGCTGTTGAAATTTGCCAATCAAACCATGTGCGATATTATGAATTACAACATGGATGAGCTAATAGATAAGCCTTTTCTCGATTACATAGATAAGGCCGAACACGAATCATTGGGCTTATTTCACAGTCGACGAATGGAAGGTGAGCAATTCAGTAACATTCTCCGAAGCCAATTTATTCGGAAAGACAATATAATGATTACCGTGGAACTCAATGCACGAACGTCAAATTACAACGGGTCTCCGGCTGGATTTATCGTCATCAGAGATATTACAGATCGGTTGAAAATTGAAAATGAACTTCAACTAGCTAAAAATGAACTTGAAAAATTAAACAGTCAGCTTGAAAAGCGCGTGAAAGAAAGTTCTAAACGACTAACAGAAGCACGGACACAACTTATCAATTTACAAAAAGAAAACCTGCAATCGCAATTCGATGTGCTGAAACAACAAGTGAATCCGCATTTCCTGTTCAATAGTTTGAACGTGCTGACTTCCCTGATTAAACTTGAACCAGATCTTGCTGAGAAGTTCTCCGAGCAACTCTCAAAAGTCTACCGTTATGTGCTTGAAAACAAAGATAATGAGTTGGTAGATTTGAATACAGAACTAAACTTCCTCGACGCATATATCTTCTTGTTGAATATACGTTTCGTTGAAAAACTGAATGTAAAACTCAACATACCTGATGAAAACCGCTGCGACAAAATTATCCCCTTGGCCATGCAACTGCTTATTGAGAACGCCATAAAACACAATGTGATGTCAAAATCGAATCCACTTGTAATTGATATTTTTGTTGATGACAATAATTATCTCAACGTTATTAATAATTTACAAGAACGTCCGTCGCAGATAGTGTCAACCGGCGTAGGTTTGAAGAATATACTGAACCGTTATCAGTTACTTAAACTTACCGTTCCCACTTTTGAGAAAACAAAAAATCAGTTTGTTGCAAAAATTCAATTAGTAAAAAATACAAGCCCTAATCCTTGAAAGGGAAATAAATAAAAAATGAAATGAAGATAGTAATTATTGAAGATGAAGTATTTGCCGCCCGACGGATCGAAAATATGATAAAAGAAATCGATCCGCAAATTGAAGTAGTAGCAAAGCTTGAGTCGGTGAGGGAATCAGTTGAATGGTTTAAGAAAAATGATGAACCGGATCTTATATTTCTGGATATACATTTGGATGATGACCTGAGTTTTGCGATTTTTAAAGAAGTCAGAATTTCTTGTTCAATTGTTTTCACAACAGCTACCGACGAACTTGCCGCTCGTGCATTTCAATTGAAAGAAATTGATTATTTGCTTAAGCCGATTATTAAAGCAGATCTCATTCTTGTGATTGAGAAATACAAAAATCAGTCTAAGAAGAATTGTTATATTGATCCTGATACTTTTAACGAAATAATAAATCCACGCACATAAGATATAATTTAACATGAGTTTGATATAAGGAAATAAATTATGCAAACGATAATAAAACCAGCAATCTGCCCCGTATGGGGCAAAATATGGGTAACCCCGTACGGAGCTTGTCCCGACTTGTCGGGGCGAAGCGCAGTGCGGGGTAAACGATCCCCCCAAGCTATCAACCCCGGAGGGGTTGTATATAATATGAAATGTTTGACCCCTGTGGGGTCGTGTAGTGTGTGCTGGACATTCAATTGTGAATTGTTTGCTTATATCGAACTCACGTTAAATTAAATACTGACATGAAATTAGAGAATCTTGGTTACAATGATTTATTCGAAAAATTGAGATTAGAAAATAAACTCGAAAACTTTGAGATGGGAAGAGTCATTTCGGAGCACAAAGAAAGATATATTGTAAAAACTCTTGTAGGAGAGTTTGAAGCTGAAATAACAGGGAATTTACGATTTTCGGCTAGAAGTCGCGAGGATTATCCGGCGGTAGGCGATTGGGTGGCCTTGACAAGATACGAAGATGATTTTGCAATAATTCATAAAATACTGCCCAGATTTTCAACAATTAAAAGACAGGCAGTTGGCCGGTTTGGAGAGATTCAGATGATAGCGACCAATATTGATTACGCTTTTATAGTTCAGGCTGTTGACAGAGATTTCAATATCAACAGAATCGAAAGATATCTGACCATATGTTATTCTTCAAAAGTAAAACCGATTATTGTACTTACTAAAACCGATTTGATTAATGAACAACAGCTTTCAGAAATACTGGAAAGCATATACATTCGGATTGACAATATTCCTGTTTTAGCCATCAGTAACGAAACGCAAACTGGTTACGCTGCAGTAAAATCCATCATTGAGAAAGGAAAAACGTATTGTATGCTAGGTTCTTCGGGAGTCGGAAAATCCACTCTTTCAAACAATCTTTCCGGCAAAACTATCATGAAAACCGATGCTATCAGCCTAAGCACAAACAAAGGAAGACACGTTACCAGCCACAGGGAATTAATTGTACTGGAAAGTGGAGGTATACTTATTGACAATCCCGGGATGAGAGAAGTGGGTATAGCAGATGCAGCGAGCGGATTAGAAACTACTTTCGACAGAATTGTCAGCCTTTCCGGAAATTGTAAATTCAAAGATTGCACCCACTCCAACGAGATTGGATGTTCGGTACTCGAAGCCGTCGAAAAAGGAGCAATAGACAAAAAATCCTACGAAAATTACCTGAAGATGGAACGGGAGAAAGCGCATTTTGAATCAACAGTTGAAGAAAAACGAAAGAAGGATAAGGAATTTGGCAAAATATTGAAGAATTACAAAAAGGACATGAAGAAAAACAAGTACTATAAATAAAACAACTTTTAAACGAAAAACAGATGGAACTTATCACTAAACAAAAAATCGACCACTTTCTCGATTGCAAAACCATGGCCATTGCCGGAGCTTCACGCGACGAGAAAAGTTTTAGCGCGCAAGTCGCTATGCATTTGAATAAATTGGGTTATAACTTATGGTTTGTTAATCCGGCATTTGAACCGCACGAAGCGAAAAATCAACGTATCCCATCAATTGCAATGCTTCCTTCAGATGTAAATCATTTGCTTGTTTTGACGAACAAAACGCGAACAGAATCGGTTATGCAACAAGCCATTTCAAAAGGAGTTCAAAACATCTGGATTCAACAGCAATCCGAAACCCCTGAAGCATTGGAATTAGCAAGGGAAAACGGAGTGAATACAATTTATAATCATTGCATCTTCATGTTTTCGCAACCCGAAGGTATTCATAAGTTTCATTACAGGATAAAGAAGTTTTTTGGGGGAATACCTAAATAAAATTGATTTAGCAAAATATAACCTCAACTCCAATTATCAGTCATTCATCCTTATATTCAGGTATCTCAATATATTTAAATTGTATTGATGATTCAACAGATTTACTTTTGTTTCGAAATCCGAACAAACATCGGTATTTAATTATTAATAAAAATAAATCACAAAACATTTTTAAGGTATGAAAAAGATTTTTTTATCAGCATTCTTATTGCTTTCACTCATTTTTGCAAAAACTTTTGCTCAGGAAAACCAGGGAACAAAAAGTAATGAAGTTCAGTATCATTTTTTTACAAACAACATTCCGTCCGGTTTTAATTACCCGCTTATTGGCTTCGTTAATAACGTAGATGGTAACCATGCCAGTGTGCAGGTTGGTATTATAAATTCGACTACCGGCAATTTCGGCGGTCTTCAAGCCGGCTTTATTAACAGCATTGGTGGGAATGTTACAGGTTTGCAAAGCGGTTTTATTAATAGTATTGGCGGCGACTTAATGGGTGCAGCATACGGATTTATCAATTCAGTGAATGGTGAGGTTAGTGGCTTACAGTACGGATTTATCAATTCGGTGAGTGAATCCGTTGCCGGACTTCAATGTGGATTTATTAATTCAACCAGTAAAAGTGTATATGGTGTACAGTGCGGTTTTATTAATTCAGCAAACGATGTGCGCGGATTGCAACATGGATTTATTAATTCGGCAAAAAGCTTGCGTGGTTTGCAGTTGGGTTTTATCAATAGTGTCGATGATGTTGAAAAAGGACTTCCCATCGGATTTCTATCGTTTGTAAAACATGGCGGTTATAAAGCTGTTGAATTTAGTTATACAGATTTACTTCCTTATAATCTGGCATTTAAGACAGGGATTCGTGAGTTTTACACTTTCCCCATGATTTCATGGGATCCTGAATTGGGGGATGAATTATTTGTAGGGTATGGTATCGGTTCAAATGTCGATTTTGGAAAAACATTGTTTTTCAACCCGGAATTATTATCCCAACACAATATCTCACTTGATTTTAATCACTATTTGTCGTTAAAAGCCAATATCGGCGTAAAGTTATCCGACCGCTTTGAGTTAGTTGCCGGGCCCACTTTAAGCTGGAATGTGAAAATTAATGCCGATGATTTCCACCAAAACTATACCGAGTGGAATCCGGATATTATATCCGTAAATAAACTTAGCGTTGGTTATAACGCGGCATTGAGATTTTGTTTTTAAATATGAAACGAGTCTATCAAACTACACTATTCTAGTTGTTTAAATTGACTTTTAAAGAATAAAGAAAATCAGGTTGTTTATCGAAAACAGGCCGTAAAAACTATGAATTTTTACGGCCTGCTTTTTTTATAGCTTTCAGAAAGAATATTTCTACGCCCTCTTTCCTGTTGCCTTTACCCTCTCAATAAAACAAACTGTTTCACCTTTGCGCACTAATTCCCCTTGTTTTTTCTCGACGCCCACAATACGGCCGTTGCAAAAACTCTGGATGGATTCGAAACCGTACTTTGTCTGGATGGTGCAGATGATTTCGTTTTCATGCATTAATTTACCATGAACAGGTTCGATTGAACGGTCGGTGAAATCCAGTTCCCATAACACTTTACCGGTTGCCATTGAGACTACGGGTTCAGCATCAGGATAAATGATTTTTTTGATATCTGGAAGCTTGATGTTCGATTTGGCAAATTTTTCTTTGATAGCGTTTTCAAGCTCCTCATCGAAACGCTTTTTAGCTTCGCCGGATTTGTAATCGCGGTACTGCTTTTCGTGCATGGCAAATTCGAATAATTCTTCATCATCTTTTCCTCTGTCCCATTTGTTGGCTTTCATTTCAGCAATAAACTTCGGTAATTCATTCGGATAATTGTCCTGCGGATTGCCGGAAAAGAATTCAAAATGATTTTTTTCGGCCAATGCAATAATTTCGGAATCAAGTTCTCCGGGTAATTTTCCGGCTTTCCCTAAAATCATATCCCAGGAGTTCTTGTCGATCATCGACCAGCGGGGCTGACCTTTTGTGGTGAACAAAACATTCAGAAGCGCAATGTTTTTTACATATTGGCTAAATGGAGTTACAAGCGGAGGATAACCTAATTTTGGCCAGATATATTTTACTTCTTCGAACAGTTTAACCAGTAATTCATCTTCGGATATTTCGGGCTGATCAATGCTTTTGAGATAAGAATTGATGCCGGCATGTACTCCTTTAAGGTCTGCCATTAGCGAACCCATCATACCTCCCGGCAGTCCGCATCCCACGAGTAATGAACTCATGTATTTATTTCTTTCATCAATAAAATATCCCAGAAAATCGTCGATAAAACTCTGAGTCATTTTACGTGCTTTCATGTATGCATTCATGTTGATTTCCGGAACTTTAAATCCGGCATCCTTCAACATCGCCTGTACGGAGATAACATCAGGATGCACCATCCCCCATGATAGCGGCTCCATTGCCACATCTAAATAATCGACACCAGCTTTGGCCACTTCAAGCATCGATGCCATCGAGAATCCCGGTCCACTATGCCCGTGGTACTGAACGATGATTTCCGGATGAGAAGTTTTGATGGCTTTCACAATTTTTCCAAGTGTAACAGGGCGACCGATACCGGCCATGTCTTTCAGACAAATCTCTTCTGCTCCTGCAGCAATTAATTCTTCTGCCATATTGATGTAATACTCTGCCGTATGGATTTCAGAATAAGTAATACACAAGGTTGCCTGTGGAATCATGCCGGCTGCTTTTGCCCATTGAATCGATGGGATAATATTCTGTACATCATTTAAACCGCAGAAGATACGGGTAATGTCCACTCCCTGAGCCTTTTTAACTTTATACATCAACTCTCTGACATCTGCTGGTACCGGATTCATACGGAGACCATTCAGTCCTCTGTCCAGCATATGTGTTTGAATACCAACTTCGTTGAATGGCCTAGTGAATGCCCTCACCGAATCGTTCGGATTTTCGCCGAAAAGTAAATTTACCTGTTCAGAAGCTCCGCCATTGGTTTCAACACGACTGAAACATCCCATTTCGATGATGAGAGGAGCTACTTTTACTAATTGATCTTTACGGGGTACATATTTACCCGATGCCTGCCACATGTCCCGATACACGAGACTGAACTTAATTTCTTTCATTGATAGAGTTTTGATATTTTGCGGTTATTTCTTGAGTTAGAGAATTGATGTTGCGGTTTTTTATTAGAGGAAAATGTTGGGAATGTTGTTTATATGTCTGAATAATAGTTTGTTGAGTTATACTTGCTGTTGTTTATTACAGAGAGTAAATTTAAATAAAATATTTATATTTATGCGTGATTAAAGAAAAAATTCTTTAATATTTGATATATTTATATTTAATTTAGATAATCTATTGTTTTTGAGGGTGTTAAATGTTCTTGCGCATTCTCCAAACCTGATAGGAGTTGATCAGGTTTTGCCACAATACATAAGCTCCCGGTCCAATGGAGGCAATGGGATTGAGGTAGGTTTGTGCCATCCAGATGGCTAAAATGGTGTTTTTTTGTCCGAGACCCTGACCGCCGGCTACAGTGTCATCGTATTTACGTCCGATTTTGCGTCCGACAATGAACTGTGCTACACATACAACCAATGAACCTACGGCAAGCATGATTTCAGTGAAGTAGCTATCGCCGGATTCCTGTATGACAAAGCCCACGGTGCGCCCGGTTACAATCATGAGTGCCATGCTCCACAGATAAAATGAAATACCTGCGTGTGAACCGGCAGAGGCAATCAGTTTTGGCCATATTTTTCTCAAAATGATTACTAATACTAATGGGAGTAAAAGTAACAGGAACATGGGTTGTAGAATTCTCAGAAAAGAATCGAAGAAAGGTAATTCCTGATTTGTTCCGATAAAGGAAAATATTATGGGCGCAACGATGGCTACCGAAAGGTTGCTGATCAGGCTGTAAGCAGTCAGGCTGGCTACGTTACCCTTCAGCATACCGGCAATTACAGGAGCTGCAGTGGCAGTAGGAGCAAGGACGCAAATCATAACGCCCTGAGCCAGTGTTAAATCGAAAGGCTGTAAAAGTAAGAAGAGGAACAAACTCCCGAAGATCTGTACCACAGCCAGCAAAATATGCATTTTTGTAAAACGGATTTGCTTAAGCTGTAAATTGCAATAGGCAAAAAACAGCATAACAAAAATCAGATAGGGCGTAAGAAAAGTCAGGCTCCCGAAAAATGAGTAAAATAGTCCACCCAAAATCATGGCAATGGGCATCATATATCCTTTAAGTTTTTTCAACATAACAATCGAAATGAGTTTTAAGAAAAAGCAGGAATTATATCATGAAGTCCCAGATAATCATTCCTTAGCAGGCTTATTTCCCTGCAAAATTACTAAAAAACGATGGACATCGGTCATTCAGATACAATTTGTGTTGAAAGTATTTTTTGAAGTAGATAATATGTTCAACTCGTATTTAAATGTTAACTGTCATACGGATTGAATCTAAAAATATATGTCGCAATGTATAATTGAATGTGAATTTTGTGCGATTAATCAATATTTTTTTTTACTTTTGATGGCTCATTATTATACCTTGATATTTGTTAGTTGTTGAAAGCCACTGTTTTAGGCGGCAGTAGTTCTTTTTCTGTTAAAAATCTGTTTGTTGCTTTTACATTTCAAAGAGAATAAAAATATTAAAATATCTGTTGTATGAAACGAACATGACAAAATTTAATCAATTTTGACCCACAGGGAATGATTAAATTTTGTTTTGTGAGTTCCATCTGACAATTAAAAATCAATTATAAACAGATGAAAGTAACACGTCTATTTGATTTATTGGATAATTATCTTGAAAATTATCCCCTTCAGGATGCAGCATTAGCTTGCAAACGAAACGGAATCTGGAAAAAGTTCAGCATTCAGGAATATGTTGAACAAGTCAATAACATCAGTTACGGGATGCTGAAAATCGGGGTAAAGGCCGGTGATAATATTGGAATAGTTAGTGGTAACCGGCCTGAGTGGAACATGTTGGACATGGCCATCATGCAAATAGGAGCTATTTCAATTCCTATTTATCCTACCATCAGTCAGGATGATTACCGTTATATTCTGAATCATGCCGAGATGAAGCTGATATTTATTGAAGGAAAAGATTTACGTAAAAAGTTGGAACCTGTAATGCCGGATGTAAAAACCCTGAAAGAAATCTATTTATTCGATGAAGAAGACGGAGATTATAAATATCTTGACCAACTGATTGATCTCGGAAAGGAATATCCTAATGCTGATGAGGTGTTGAAAATTAAAGCCGGAATCAAGCCTGAAGATATGGCTACCATCATTTATACTTCCGGAACCACAGGTAATCCGAAAGGTGTCATGCTTTCGCATAGAAATATTGTCAGTCAGCTCGACAATCTTAAATCGACCCCTTCTCCCTGGAGTAAAACCGCACTTAGCTTTTTACCGCTTTGTCATGCTTACGAACGAATGCTGGTGTATTTGTACCAATATCTCGGGATGTCGGTTTATTATGCTGAAAGTCTGGGTACTATTGCTGAAAATATCAAGGAAGTCAGTCCAACAATGATGTCGGCAGTGCCAAGATTATTAGAAAAAATTTATGATAAACTTTTCCTCGCCGGAAAGAAACTCTCTTTTGTACAGCGAAAATTATATTACTGGGCTTTCCATCTGGCAACCAGCTATCAGTTGGAAGGAATGAGTTCGTGGAAAAAAACGCAGTTAAAACTGGCTGATAAATTGATTTACTCGAAATGGCGTGCTGCCATCGGTGGTAATTTTGATATAGTAGTTTCGGGAGGTTCTGCTATTCAGCCTCATATTGCTTCTTTCTTTTCTGCCATCGGAATGCCCGTATTTGAAGGATATGGTTTGAGTGAGTCTTCCCCTGTAATCGCTGTGAGTCAACGTGGTAAGAATGGTCGTAAGTTCGGTACTGTAGGTTTGCCACTGCCGGGTGTCGAAGTTAAGTTGGGCGAACGTGACGAAATCCTTTGTCGCGGCCATAACGTGATGTTGGGTTATTACAGAGCACCTGAACTCACTGCTGAAGTTATTGATGCAGAAGGTTGGTTGCATACCGGTGATACCGGTAAATTTACACCGGAAGGACAGTTGATTATTACAGGACGATTGAAGAGTATCTTCAAAACCTCGTTTGGTAAATATGTAAATCCACAGGCCGTAGAGTCAAAATTCACCGAATCTCCTTTGATCGAAAATATGATCGTGCTGGGCGAAAATAAGAAATTTGCAGCCGCCCTGATCTCCCCTGATTTTGTTTATCTGAAATCATGGTGTGGTATTCATCACATTCATTATACTACCAATGCTGAAATGGTTGAAAATCCTCAGGTGCTAAAACGCTTTCAGGATGAAGTCAAAAAGTACAATGCTTTCTTTGGTGATTTTGAGCAGGTGAAACGCTGGCAGTTAGTCGGTGAAGAATGGACGCAGCCCGGTGGATTCCTTTCTCCAACACTTAAGATCAAACGAAGTGTGCTTGAAGCGCATTATGCCGACAGGATTGAAAAATTATTTTCATAATCAACTACACATCTATACATCATTTAAAAAGCAATGAGAAGATTAACCAGCATTTTCAAAACCTTCATTACATTATGTATTATGGGTAGTATATTCAGTGCTTGCCAAACAATTCCAAAGGGAGCTGTGGCTGTAAAATCATTCGATAAAGATAAGTACCTGGGAAAATGGTATGAAATTGCCCGCTTCGATTTCAGGTTTGAAAAGGATCTGAACAATACGACTGCTAATTACAGTGTAAATGATGATGGAACCATTAAGGTGCTTAACCGTGGTTATAATTATGTGACCGGAGAATGGAAAGAAGCCATTGGGAAAGCAAAGTTTGTTGGCGATCCGACTGTTGCCATGTTGAAAGTGTCCTTTTTCGGACCCTTTTATGCCGGTTATAATGTGATTGCGCTGGATAGCAATTACAAATATGCATTGATATCAGGAAGTAGTTTGAAGTACTTGTGGATTTTATCACGTGAAAAAACGATGCCGGAAGATATTAAAGCCAATTACCTGAAAATTGCAAGTGAAATCGGATTTCCAACGGATAATCTTATTTGGGTGAAACATGATTAATTACTAAGTAACTATAATTATTTTTTACCTTTTGTGCATATGTATTATCTTTGCGGCTAATTTTACAGGATGATAATTTTTGAAATCGGATGAAATTAAATGACAATACCGCGGTGCTGTTACTGCACTGCCCGGACAGACCCGGAATTTTAGCTGCTGTAACTGAGTTTATTAATCAGCATAAGGGAAATATCCTCTATCTCGACCAGTATGTAAATCGTGAGGAAAAAGTATTTTTCATGCGTATCAAATGGGATCTGTCGGATTTCCAGATTCCAAAAGATAAGATTCAGGAGTATTTTCAGACTTTGCTTGCAGGCAGGTACGATATGACTTTCCGCTTGTATTTTTCTGAAACAAAACCCCGCATGGCAATTTTTGTTTCGAAGATGCCACATTGTTTGTACGATTTGCTTGCCCGTTATGCTGCCGGTGAATGGCACGTGGAGATACCGCTTATCATCAGTAATCATCCTGATTTGGAGTTGGTAGCTAATCGTTTCGATATACCTTTTCATTATTTCCCCATCAACAAAGAAAATAAGGCGGAACAGGAAGCGGCTATTCTTGAGTTGCTAATAAATAATGGTGTTACATTTTGCGTACTGGCAAGGTATATGCAAATTCTTTCAGAAGATTTTATCGATCATTATCCTAACCGTATCATCAATATCCACCATTCATTCCTGCCGGCTTTCATGGGTGCAAAACCTTATCATGCAGCGCATGAACGTGGTGTGAAAATTATTGGCGCCACCAGTCATTATGTGACCACCGATCTGGATGCAGGTCCAATTATTGAACAGGATGTTACCCGTATTTCTCATGTAGATACGGTGGATGTGTTGATTCGTAAAGGCA
>Ga0209575_10000724_pt1 | contig 16926 bp, 16 predicted proteins | sample Medcelwee11metaG_FD_187172 | JGI IMG/M metagenome (GOLD analysis project Ga0209575, IMG submission 187172) | Freshwater pond sediment microbial communities from the University of Edinburgh, under environmental carbon perturbations - Medium... | ecosystem: Environmental > Aquatic > Freshwater >...
ACTGATACCAAATTCTTTCAACATGGTGCTTAAAGACCAATTCGCAACATCCCAGAACAAAGGATGCCCTATCTGCTATAAGGCTGGAAGGTATTCCAGACAGGACGCTCTCCTACTTACTGATGGCAATATCAGGCATTTCATCCCCGACAGCGTTGATTTCAGCGATATGACAATTATTGACATCAAGAAAAAAAGCAGGCTTTTTCTCAATGATTCTGGAAAGACATTATCTGAGGATTTCATAAAAGATTACTTGAGCCTCAGTATTCTTGATAATTGCATTACATGCGAGAAAAGAGAAACATGCTGTTTATGCTTCGTCATAAGTGGAGCACCGTCCATTGTCGAGGATGACCGAACCGTCAGGTCTTCCCTTGCACATATCCATGGAGATGTGCTGGATGTCGGATGCGGGCAGATAAGATACTCAGAAGAGTTCAAGGGTCCGCTCATAAGATCATACATCGGCATAGAACCTGACAGGGAATCAGCCATACGCGCAAGGGAATTGCATTCACTGCCCATACTTGAGATGAAGATCGAGGAATATATGACTTGCCAACGATTCGACCATATCCTATTCCTTCGATCTATAAACCATATCAAAAGACCTGATCAGGCACTTGCGAAATGCTCAGGATTGCTCAAGGAAGGAGGGAAGATCATAATCTGCGACTCAGGAGTATTCGGACTTCTCAACTCTAAAAAATTGAAAGGCGAGATCCCAAGGACTGGAGAACAAGGCAGGATTTGGGAACATTATCATAACTTAGAATATGAAGATGTCCTGAAACTCGCCCAAGGACTTTCCCTTCAGGCAATATCAAGCAGTCAGGGAGGGACGCAATGGATGGTCACCTTAATCAAAAAATGAAATGCGAAAACCCGGATTCAGAAATCGCATTAGACCAAAAACAGATCAAGCGATTGAAGATTCAGCCAAGGATCGCACTGATAAATCTAAATATCACCCTCCCGAAAAGATTCATTGATACACCCTTTTTCGCCAACATCGGCATGTTGCAGCTAGCCGGCATCCTCCAAATGAGTTACAAGGCCATAACCGTATTCGATTCATTCTCACAAGCTGATAGCATGGTTGGGGAGACAGGAGACTCCGTCACTTTTGGGACAAAAAAACATTTCTCTGATATCATCAACCCTGCAGAATTCGACGTGTTCATCATCCAGAACAGCCCATTCCTCCGGCTCTTCCTGGCAAGAATTAACAATGACTTCCAAAAACTCCTTGAAGATATAAAGAGACTTAAAAAAGATGCGATAATCATCCTGGCAGATAATTATCTGGGAGGCTCCCATCATGTAAGCTATGATAAAGCAGAGATACTGGAAAGGTATCAGCTGATAGATCATATCACAAGTGCTGAATCCGATGCTGAAGTGTTGCGAATATTGGAAAAAATTGAGGGAGGAGATGAGGTAGATTCAATGATTGGTGGAACCCGTTCTATCCCGGGGTTTGATCAATACCCATTTCCTTATTACAATGAGAGAGCACTTGATAATTATAGCCGCTTTCTGGAACAGATTTACTTAAAAGGGTACAGTCATTATTTTAGAACCGACGGTCCGGCAATTCCGTTCTTTACCTCAAGAGGCTGCGTCTACCACTGCGCATTCTGCACGTCAGGAATCGCACAATTCCGCCAACATTCAATTGATTATGTTAAGAAGCATCTGGTTCTTCTAAAACGCTTTGGGATTAAGAGGATAATCATCATGGACGAACTGGCCAACCCAAATGAAAAAAGGCTGGAGGAACTCCTCGCGGCGCTCAATGAGCAAGGATTTGCATACGAGTTCCCGAACGGCCTCAAGCTCGGAGCCATCTCAGAAAGAGCCCTGGACATGATGAAGGGAAAGATCTCGCTGCTCTCTGTCTCAGTGGAAAGCGCCAGCGAAAAAATACAACAAGCAATGAATAAACATGTCGATTTAAGCGTCGCTCAAGACCTCGCTAAAAAATGCCTGGATAGAGGAATTCCGCTTGGAGTGCATATCATTGTCGGGTACCCCGGAGAGACGGTCCGAGATCTGAACCTTTCGCTGGAATTTGTGAGAGGACTGAGCGAACAATATGGCGCGACGCCGCTCATCCAATATTTCTCACCAATCCCTGGCAGCCCGGTATATAAATCGCTCATGGATAACCAGACTGCCGATACGAAGAAAGAGACCATGGAGCAATACATGGATCGCTTCATGGCACCAGGACCTTTCTCAGAGATTCCGCCGGGAACGATAGAAAGTATGATAAGTCGCTTCAATAAAAGGACCCCTCAATCGGAGAAAGAAAAAATCATCCTCAACACGACATATAAATGCAATAATAACTGCGTCTTCTGCGCTGTCGCCGGATGGAGGACGCGAGAACCGGATATTACGAAACAGAAAGCGACCATCACAAAGGCGTATGAGGCAGGGGTGCGGATGATAGATTTCGATGGCGGAGAGCCGACATTGTGTGCGGCATTGCCAAGCCTCATAACACATGCGAAAAGGCTCGGTTACAGAGAGATAACATTGATTACGAACGGCAGGATGCTCTCACAAAAAGAGAATGCGAAGAGGCTAGCCAGGGCAGGGACGAATGGTTTCGTAATATCCCTGCATGGTCCAGAGAAAGTACATGACTTGATAACCAGATCCCCTGGAAGTTTCAGACAGACTATTAAGGGTATCTCCGCGATAACGGCAATAAGGGATGCTGTCATGCGGTTTGGTGGAGAGGCTCCGCGGCTCAGGGTGGCCATCACCATCACAAAAGAGAATATCATTCATCTGGAAGAATGTCTCTGCCTGATAAGAGGCCTGGGCGTCGCAGGAGTCAATATCCAGTTCCTTACTCCCTTCGGCAATGCCTCAAAGGAGCTGTTACCGCAGGATAAGATGATCCTGCAGATACTGGAAGATGTGTTCAGGTCATATGGAAAGGACATGAAGATCAGTCTCATCAATATCCCGCCATGCAAAGCACCCGGGATGGAGGACCTCCTTTTTGATGATTACATGAAACAGTCGAGGATTATGTCATTCATCGGATCAGAGGAGGAAAACCTTGCCGGGTTCCTCTCAAAAAAAAGAAGGAAAGATGAGGAGTGCGATGATTGCCAGTTTTCCGTGGGCTGCAAAGGAAAATGGGTATTCTAGGGGTCACCGCTAAAATCAAACACCCTCCACCTTGAACCTTTATCAATATATTCGTGCAATTTTTTTCCTCCCTTGGTGATACAGAACACTTGCATGCCGTCCTTTTCGCCTCTGACCACAGTGTCTCCCCGAGCCGCCATCCTCGAAAACACGATGAACTCAGGATCCTCTATCCTCCTGTAGCCCAAAGGCACATCAAGGGATGACATCACCTGGTCATAAGTGATAGCGCCCGCATGATATCTGCCGCGGAACGCTATGAAGCGATTGAAGTCAAGATAGATGACCACCCGCCTAAGAACCTCCTTTATCGCGACCCTATCGGAAACGGCAGCCAGGGTTATCGCCTCTATCATCCTTTCAGCATATGCGGTAGCTTCGCTGCATGCATATGAACATGGATAGAAATCAATCAGGCTGTATGGGTTGATTAGGTTATTGAGCCTCCAATCGGCCTCGCCGCCTGTCCTTCGAAGCGTTTCGATGTTCATCAAGGCGTCATCATCATACCGTGTTTTAGCGAAGGCGGCAACACAGCATGAGGGATATCCCAACAGCTCCCCTATCAGCCGCGTGATTCCGGACCTTCGCTGAACCGGACAAGAGATCTCCTCTGCGGAGCAACGTTTCAGCTCTTCACAAACATTTTTTTCCTTCGATACGAACACTGAGAGATAATTCCCCGGGACACCGGTTTCAGCCACCCTGAACTTCATCCTAACAGGATCCAATGAGAATTCTTCATCGCTTATCGAATGATGAAAGCCTTCTGCATCAAGCATGGAGATGACCTTGCTCCTTTCTGAGGATCTCACCATCTCAAGCCTTGCCGCTCTCTTTAAACCAGCTTTCAAGGCGTAGACTGGGGTCTTCTCATCAACTGACCAGGCGGCTTCATGATGGACAGGGGAGAAAATAGACAATCCCTGGAGCCCGCTGTATCCCTTCCAAAAGCCGGCGCAAGAATCATCGAAGATACAACTAGAACAGCAAGGGGCCTTCTCTTTCTCACATCTTGATTTATCCAAGAGAAAGAAGTGTTCATTTCCTGGGCCTTCCCGGATAAAGCGTTCCTGAGACTCATAGGACTCATGAGCGAGATAATGGAAATCTCCAAGCACGCATCTGGGGACATCATTAAATGAGATGGTCTGTTTCTTTTCAGTTGCAGCCACAGCGGCATGGCTCACTTCTTCCTTAAGGGAATTGATGTCTGCCAGGATGCTTTCCGGAGAGTCCATCCCTATCGGGCTTACCAGGCTGAAGAGCATACTGGAAGGGTGATATGCAGAGACAACATCGATTATCCCGACAATCGACTGCAGGTTCATCCTATTCATGACCGTATGCGTCTCAAAAGGCCAGCCGATCCTGCCTAGGTTATCCATCCCTCTACACAGCTGATCGAAGCTTCCAGGTGCCCTTGTCTGGGTATCATGCAATCCTGCTGAATCTCCATGCACTGATATTCCTATCTTAATATCAAGCATCGCAAGTCTCCCTGCCACCCTGATATCAGAAAGCATGCGGCCGTTGGTCATGAGGTTGATATCCTTGTATCCAAGAGATTTCGCATGGCCTATTATCCTGAAGAGATCTTTGTGTATCGTCGGTTCTCCCCCGACAATATGCAGGGTGCCATGGTCTTGCGGCCGATGTTCCTCAAGCCACCGCAGGATGCCAGAAGTAGAATGGTCCTCTTCTTTGAAACGTCTCCTCAACGAACGATTCGAGCAAAAGACGCAGTTGTTATTGCATCTTAAACCAATCACGATCTCGAGGTCAGTCTTCATGGAGCCGGACCTCCTCCTTGCCGCCATTGCGCGCCGCTGTCCCATGCTTATCCTTTGCATACTGCTTCGCGAAGCCTATCGGGTCGACATCCTGTTTTTCGTTATTTAGGCAAAACTCATGGATGGAACGGCAGAAATCCTCAAGGAAACAGAATTGACAGCGATCAGGGAAACAATACAGCTTTTTTTTGCGGGTGGCAAGATCGCTGAATTCGGCCAGCCTCGACCTCACTTCGTTCGCATACTTGACTGAAGACTGCATATATTCCGGGAAATCGCGGAATTGGCCGAAAACGAACCTATTAGCATTCACGCTGAGCCTATGTTCCCTGCAGTATTCCAATGCCTCGTGCATCGCTCCGAGACGGGGATCATCATTCCTATACAAATATCCCTTGTTCTTCCATGCCATCCCGAACGGCATGAGCCTGAGGAAGCCGAAACGCTTCACACCGAGCGTATTGAAATGCGCGACCGAACCCTTCAGTCCCGCAAGGTTATGGGGGTTTAGGACGATGTTGATCCTGAGTCCAAGACCTTCTGATAGCGCGTTCCGTATCCCCTGTTCTGCCTGGCTGAACCCGCCAAGGACCCCGCAGTCCTGGTCCTGGATGGAGGGGATGTGGGAATGCACAGATATGATTGCCTCATCCACGCCAAACCGTCTCAGGCTGGATGCGAACTCAGGATAACACAGCATCCTGCCGTTCGTGATGATCCTTATCCTGGTGAAACCGATGATTTTCGCCCTCTTGAGGATGCTGAAGAGAGCAGGGTGGATGGTAGGTTCGCCTCCGCTCAGGACAAGGTCCTTTGCACCAGCCTGGAATCCTTTGTGCATGATAGCGTAGAGCATATCCCTCCTGAAATGCTCTCTGGGCAATCTTGCCCTGGTGAAACAGAACCCGCAATTGCTGTTGCACAGACACGTGATGAGGAGGTGCAGGGCTTTCACCTCTTTCCCTTCCCTGATATCAGACTGGATTGTCCAAACCATGTCTTTGAGCGTTTCCGCTCCTCCGGTTATGGACACATGAGAGCGCTCACCTGAAAGGTTCAATCCCTTCACCTCCGAACAATTCATAATACTCTTTCCTGATGCCAGCGCAGGATTGGGCCTTCGCGCATCCGGCGCATGCCTCCAGCATCATCATTTCAGCGAATGATTCATTTTCGAGACTGAAAACCGAATCCTTGTCCACCATGACGATATCCTCAGCGCGCTCATCGAAGTAATAAATGCCCAACTCTCCGAGGAGGCAGGGGGGGATATGCATCATCCTGATGAGTGGGACGCCATTTTTTATATGATCGATGAATCTGCGCAATTCAGGCAGGATATCAGGCACCTTCACCATGAGGGAGCGGGCCTCCGGGACTTCAGCTACCGAGATATAGTAGGTGTAGAGAGACACCGCTCCTGAATCGAGGATGAGCTTGGCTATATCCTCAAGTTGATGGACCGACTCCAGTGAAATGAGGACATTGGCCGAGAGCCGGACATCCAAGGCCTTGAGGTTGCTCAGCGCCTTTCTGACCATAACGAAGGAATCTGGCACTCCTGTGAGCCTGACGTATCCTTCTTCCCCGAAGGTGAATAATGAATAATTCACCTGGCTGAGACCTGACGAGATCAGCCTCTCTCCATAAGGAGGATGGGATAACCGGAAAAGGTTCGTGCAAAGAGAGACATGGCCATATCCAACTTTCCTCGCGGATCGGATAAGGAAGGGGAGATCATCCCTCAGTGTGGGTTCCCCGCCGGTGAATTCTACATGATCGTACCCTTTCTGCTTGTATTCAAGCAGTCTTCTCAGGACTTCCTCTGTCTCAAGACCGTCTTTGGAAGCGAGCCTGGACTGACAAAAAATGCAAGCAGCGTTGCACATGGGCCCAAGTGAGATCTCAAGGCGTCTCATGGTCCCACCCTTATCTTCTTGATGATGCGGCCAGGATCCGAGAAAACGGGATAGAGCTCATCCCCCCCGAACATCTCGAAATAATCCAGATGGAGCCCGGCGCATATCCCCTCCAGACCACAATTCCCGCATGCTTCAGTCTTGATTCTCCTCTCTCCGCGCGGATCATCCAACACGACCAAAGTCTCTCCTCCCTCTTTCTCGATGAAGAGGCATTCATAGCTTTCTCCCTTTACTATCCTCCTGGTCTCTGTCGATCTATCCTCGAAACCAGGCATATAGCATAGCGGCACCCTCTCGACGCGGAAAGTCCTCTTGTGCGCCTCCAGGATCATTGCCGCAAGGAAAAGCTCTCTCTCTATACCTTTCAGCCTCGCGATGATGTGCCTATTGGCCCGCGCTTTGCTCGCGTTCCGCGTGTCCGCACATCCTATATCGAGATTATTAAAGACGATATGGCTTATGGAAGGAAACCTCCGAATGACAAATGACATAAAACCTGAGAGGTACTTCGAATTCACTGCATTGATGGTTGTATTGAGGTCGACCCCGATGCCCGCACGTCCACAGTTGTCAATGCCCGCAACAGTCTTGCTGAAATGACCTGGCTTTCCAGTCAGGGAATCTGAATCATGCTCGATATGGGAGTGCAGCGAGACGTGCAAGCGAGTAAGACCGACGTCTTTCAGCTTCATGACATAAGACATATCAGAGAGGTTGACTCCGTTCGTGATGATCTTCGGGAACATGCCCATACTGACAGCCAACTCAATTGCTTTTGGGAGCAGGGAAGATTCAGTCGGTTCACCCCCGCTAAAAATGATATCCGTGATTCCTTTCTCACGGAACCCGGATAGGGTGGAGATGACCTTTTGCCAATCCATATCCCGGTCGAATTGAGGGTTTGAGCAGAAGAGGCAATCGTTATTGCACCTCCTCGTCAATTGGAGATACGCAGGCCTCCTCATGGTGACCTCTCCTTTGAGTATGAAAATGAATCATCGAAAGGCCTGAGCTCATCAAACCCGTACATCTCACCATACCAAGACCATACGCCATTGCACAGGTGTCCAAGGCCGCACCCGCTACAATTCCTGCCTTTCACCTTGTTGTTCATGACGTTACTTATCGCAGCTCTTTCTTCTTCACTCATCGAAAAGTCCTGTGCGGGCATGCCGGTTCTTTTTAGGAATTCATCCGAGCGCTCATGATATCCAGCGAACCTGCATAGAGGAAAACCGCAGTATGGATTGAAGAATTCGATGGCATTTCGCTCACAGATATCAAGGGCTTCCTTGAGGAAAGGCTCCACTTCTTCCAACCTGGGAACGATGCCCTTATTCCTGTAGGCCCTCCCTTGGGGCTGGACGAAAGAGAATGAGATATTCTCAATCCCATTGAACGCTTCCGCGACGAATGCCGCATAACCTGGCAAGGAACGATAATTGAGGGAGTTTACGACTGGATTCAGGATGACCGGCACTCCGATAATCAGGGATGAACGGATGCCTCGAACTGCCTTTTCGAAGTGGTCTTCAGTCCTTGTTATATTGCCGTAGATTACAGGGTCGTGGGAATGGAAGGAGACAAAGACCTGGTCAAGACCTGATTCCGATAACACCTTGAGATACGGCATGTATGAGAGCCTTACCGCATTGGTCTGGAGACTTATATGCCTAATACCGCAGCGTTTCGCGAACCTGACAAGAACAGGAAGGTCATCGCGCAATGTCGGTTCTCCTCCTGAGATCGAAATGGAATCATTGGTCCTCGCTGCATCCTTGATGAGCGCCATGACCTGTTTGGTCCCCATTTCACCTCCCTTTCCTGGCACGTTGCAGAACAGACAGCACTGGTTGCATTTGTCAGTGACCCTGACGATGACATCCATCAGAGGATCACCTCCCCATCGGGAACTTTCGGGGGTTCATGGGCAGGCGCTGCTTTCATGATAGGGGGACCGAGGATGCTGAATCCCTTTGCCTTGATGTGGGACGTGAAATAACCGTCACATTCATGATAATAGCAGCATTCTCTGCAGGACAACGCTTTGGCCTTATGGTCAAGGAAATACTGGGACGCGAGTATCATGATGCCTTTGCCGCCAGGTGATCCATGCCAACCCCTATTGTAGACCAGATTCCGGTACATTGAGGGGAGGAAACAAAAAGGGATTCCCTGGATGGATAATATCTCACGCTGGTCTAATGAAGAGATGAGCTTCCTGATCGTCTCCCTGGAAGGCACTCCTATCAGGCCATCCGCTCCGGAAGGGCTCGCCGGAATGATCGTCAATCTGCCCCTTCCTCGATCGAGATCAAAGGTATTTTCACCTTCCCGGACCAACAGCAGGTTGGAAGGAGGGTCTTGCTTCTCCGGCAGAGATTCGAGATGACGGCAAAAACCTTCAAGACGGCAATAAGAACATCGTTCCCCGGCGCAGTCAAGCCGGACGCCATTCTCCAGGAGGAGACTGAAATCCTTTTTCCTGCCGTAGACCTCATCGACCAGCTTCTTAGGATCCTGGATGAGGCGCTCGTATCCTTCAAGGGATTCGGGCGGGAACCTGTTAGTCCACAAGACTAGACCCTGTCTCTCGGCGAAATCGAATCCAGCCCGTAAATCTTCCAAGCGCTCAGAGGGATCGAACATAAGGGAATGGCGGTCTTTCCAGGCATTCCCGAACGGGACAAGGAAAAGGATATCGAATTCCCTGATGCCGGTATCACTCAAGAACGAAAGTATATCTCTGAAATAGTGTACGTTGCGCCTACTCAGAACGATATCGGCATTGACAATGAACTTTCTTGAGAGCGCGTTCCTGATCCCCCGGACTGCCTGGTCGAAACTTCCATCCACCCTTGTCAGGGAATCATGGAGAGCTCGGACATGGCCATGGATAGAAAACGTAATCTCATCAAGACCAGCTCGTTCCGTCCTCAATATGAACGCCTTGCTGGAGAACATCCTGCCGTTGGTGATAGTCTGGATCCTCTGATAACCCAACTCCTTGCCCAATTGTATAAAGCTTATGAAGGACGGATGGATGGAGGCCTCGCCGCCGCTCAGGATGAGCCTTTCACACCCATCAGCAAGCCCATCAGAGATCTCTTTGCGGACCTCCTCAAACCCCCTGAAACCTGGACGCTCCCTACCTGCATCGAGGCAGAAGACACAATTATTATTACATAAACCAGTGATACCTACCCACTTCCTTTTCTGACTGATTTCATCCATCTATATCCATCCTTGACATGATAATCTTTTTTCCACCATCTTCAGGGGACAGGCTTCCATCTATACTCTCATCCTTTAGTATTGTTATGACAGAGGAGACATTCCTCCTGAACAACGCGAGAGGAAGTATGGAACCGCTCGGCCCCTCCACCAACACACTTCTGCAACGGCTGGCATAATAAAGGAGGCTGTCCATCGTCCTGTTACACAAGGCCGAGGCAGTAATGACTGCCACATCAGATTCTGAGAGGATGGACTCATTCCTTGAACCGTCAGAGAACCTAATCTTCCTGAAAAATGATGGATTCTCTTGTTCTATAGCCGCACTTTTTTCCCTGAATACCTTAAGATCATGGATGAAATTGTCGCATATCCACAGTCCCTTGATATCATCACGGAGCATTTTCGCGATATTGTCCCCAAACCCGATGGCTGTGACAATGTCCCCCTGCCTGATGCCAGCGAAAGGAAGGTTTAAACTGGCTTCAGATACATCTAATGAGATGTTCTTCCGACCAAGGTATTCGCTATCGAGGAGTGATTGGGACAACGCTGACAACAGCGAGACCTTCAAGGACAGGAAGATGAGGTTCGCGGAATCCTTGCGGATGATGGTCTCAAACAGGATGGGATCGCGGGCAGTGATCTCCATGAGTCTCTTCTCTAACTGGGGCAGGGCACTCACATCATTCCCCCGGGGGTCCTGGATGAAATAATTTGCTGAAGACCCGACTGACCCGTCACTCAAGCTCACCATGCTGAACGGCGCCGTCAAATTAAGCGATACTACTTTCAGACCTATGATATCTCTAGAACTGACGATATCCGCGAATGTCTCATCAAGGATACCCATTTGGATTACCCCCTTGGCCACCAGTGATGACGCATTTGCTCCCGGCAATCCTAAATGCCAATCCCAGAAAATGCGAGGCGATGACAGGGTCAGCCTCGATACCAGAGAGAGAGGATTGTTGCCTGTACAGCTTGAACTCATGGCTATCCGCCCCAAGCTTGGCAACCAGCTTCGCTACCATCTCAAGATCCCTAACATTCTCTCTGACGACCATGGTCTCAACACCCACGAGAGCACGGATTGCTTTGAGGTTCTGAACACCAATGACAGACTGCCTGAAGCTGCCGCTTGACCTGGTCAGATAATCATGCTGAGCCTCGTTCGCGCCATGTATCGAAACAATAAATCTAGTCGCGCCCGCCTTGATAACTTCAGCACAGAACAAACGCGACGAGAACATCCGGCCATTGGATCTGACCTGGATCTTCTTATAACCAAGGGATCTCGCCAAGGAAAGTATGCTGAGGAAATCCTCTCTTATCATGCTACCTGAAATAATGGCTTCATCATTGGAAACGAGAGACGCTTCAAGGATTTCCCTAATCCTTTGAAAGGAAAGATTCACAATCCCTCTGCTCTGGCAGAACCTGCAGTTATTATTGCAGATACCATCAGTCGAGATATCAAGGGCCCCCATGGACCGGGTCAAGCATCACCGACTTAAAAATATTGCTACCTGAAAGGACTGATATCCGGGCGATACCAAGTTTCAATGCTGATCGTATATCCTGATCAGTATGATGGTCTGCGAGAGCAGCGCCAGGATGATGATGATGAGGATCTCGATCATGGCGACTTCAGGCCCTGTCGTGCCGTTGGTCCATGCGCTATAGAAGACCAAGAGCGCAGAGACAAAAAAGACCACCATCAGCCCGACCATCACTTTTTCCAGGACATGTGAAGGTACACGTTTTTTATTCATGTTGACACCTCTTTTATGGATACAGATACACCCTCTCCGTCGAAATGACTTCAGGGGTGATGAACTCCGTCAGGGTCGGCGAACCGGTCTTGGGGATGAAATTGACCCTGATCTTCTCGTCCTCGCCGATTGTCTTCGGAGCTTCGAAATACATCTTAACGATATCTCCCCTCTGGAGATTACCAACCACAGGGTTCGCTCCCCGCTGGAGATACTGGACTGTGAAATACCCTTTCCCGATCTCAGCGGGGGTGACATTGACTGATAAGTTGCTCGTCAGGAAATAATTCCTGCCGCAGTCACCGTCGATATAGACCTCACCGATCTCAGCGGTATTCGCGGTGACCGTGACCTGGGAGACTTCATGCTGCGCGCCGCTGCAGGTCACGCTTGTCGCAGGGACCGTATAATTCCCGCCTCCACTGAAATAGATGGCGATCTTTCCGAGAGGGGTCACGGTGAGCCAGTCATCGCTGCCGTCATCATCGTAATCCTCAGTGAGGGTGAAATTGTTCTTCATCGAGATATTGATGGCTCCTGCACCAGTATGGTTCATCACTTCTTCGGTGCTATAGGTGTTGTAGCCGGAATTCGAATTGACGAATGTCCCTGCAGTCCCGCGATACCTGAGGGATGCTGACTTGTCGAAACTGTTCATGGTGATGAGAATCTCATCGAGCTTGATATCGCTTGAACCTGGTGAGAGCTTGACTATCTGAATGAAATGATTAAGGCCGGCATCGATGCCATCAGTCGCGCTCAACTCGACAACCTTGATCCCGGTCGCTATCTGTCCTTCCGCCTGGGTCCCGGTCATGAGCGCTTTCTCCTGGAGAGTAGAGCTTGACTGGATGAGCACCCCTGAGGCGATGGCCGCGACAAGGAGGAGAGCGATGAAGATGATGAGAGTACCTATTCCCATCTCAGCCTTAATACCATACAATCTACTACCACCCCACTAAAACAGTTTATAAAAAATGAGGTTTAAATATTTTTCGGTGGTTGTCCTCGGAAATAATACGATCAGGAATAGAAGCATCTCGACCCATTCACTTGAATAGGGAATACAAAGAGAACGCGGTCCTCGCAAGGCCCACTCTCATCTTGCTCTTGAACTTATGCGCGCTGTAATCGATCTCTTTTGATTTCAACGCGAGCCGCAGCTCTTCGACCTTGTCTTCTGAAGTTGATATACGTTCGATGGTCTCTGTCTTGACCCGGACATCCATGGTTGGATCAGCAAGCGCGCCTTCATCAAGAGAGAGTATCTTCCCCTTGCTTGTCACGATGCCATATGTCTTCTCTACAGCCCCGTCTGATACCACGACATTCAGCCTCTCATTACCGAACATGGTCTTGACGAATTTCGGGACCTTGTCCAGGTTGCCGTTGACATTATCCTTAGCCACGCTCAGGTTCTCAGAAGTGATCTGCTCCAGGTCGATGATCGAGTGCCCGGTCGTCGAAGGAGAGAAAAGGATCATGACAAGACCGAAGAACATGATGAAGCCTGCAAGGACAGGGAAACCATAAGCGACAATCTTCTCATTTAAATTTGGCATTGGAAAAATTGAAGTAATCCTCAATCGCTATATCGCCAGGCTCGAGCTTCTCTTTTCCTGCTGCCCTCTCCTGGCTGGTCTTTCCGAGGGTCTGCTGCTTAGCCTCCTGTTTGGGAGGGGGAGTTTCCTGAGGCCGAGACCTCTGGGACTGCCTCATGTTCTCGAGGCGATCATTGAAACTGTTGAGGGCCAGATTGACCTTCTCGACCATGTTTGACATGCGAGACTCAAGCTCCGCAATCTTCGCCTGCTGCGCCCGGATCTCTGACCTCATCTTTTCACTGTCTGCGCTAGGCTGGCTGAACACCTGCCTCGGTGCCTCCTGAGGGGCCCGCGGGATCGGCCTTTCAGCCTCCGGTTCCTTATTCAATATGGCATCTTTATCGATGCCCATGTTCCTGAGCTCTTTTGGCAATCCGACAACCTTTGCCGCTTTTACTGGGTCAAATGCATCCATCATGTTAACTGGATTCCACCCGTATAAAAACTTTACTTTTTAGGAACATAGAGGATAGAGACATAATTAAGGGAATTAGACGGGTCTTCGTGAAAAAAGAAGAGCTCATTAATCAAATAGCGGCAATAATGAGACATCGGAATTGTCAATCGAAATCGCCCACTACCAGTGAAACACTGGTGGAAAAAGCAGATCATAAAACCAAAGTGATCCATTAAGGAGATTCATTATGAACCAGATCCGTGAGAAAACTCCCTTCAAAAGGGGGCTTTACTTAAAGAGAAGATAGCCCCTCCCGGATGCAAGTGTCATAAGAGAGGGAGCATTGAGGAAGTATAGCTGATGTGATCAAGTATTTAATAAGGGTCGTGTTAAAATCTTACCTCTTATAAACAAAAGTCAATATCATAGAGTTAATATATAAATGGTTGGAATATAATCGAAACCTATTTATAATATGGTTGTTTTCCCTTAAATATGATCTCTGAAACCGAGTTGCTTGGCCTCCTAAAAGAGTGGAACTTGTGGGATAAGGACATAGACACAGGCATCGAACGCTCACGTTATGTCCAACAGATCCTGCCTCTCATCAAGAGAAAGGAAGTGCTTGTCCTGAAGGGTATAAGAAGGTCCGGCAAGTCTACCATCATGCGCCAGCTCATGAAGCGTATTGTCCTACAAGGGATAAAAAAAGACCAAGTCCTTTACGTCAATCTGGAGGATTATCGGCTTAAAGACTCGCTGAACCTTAAGCTCTTTGAAAGAATCCTTGAGGTACATAAGAATTTCCTTAAACCTGCCGGGATGACCTATTTCTTTATCGATGAAATCCAGCTGATGACAGACTGGGAACGGTTCATTCGGACGAAATATGACCAGCAAGCACCCATCAAATTTATCATTTCGGGCTCGAATGCTTCACTTCTCTCACAAGAACTTGCAACTCTTCTCACCGGAAGGAATCTCACCTTTGAGATTAGACCTCTAGATTATCTGGAGTACAAGACATTCATTATTGATCCGCACATGGAGGAATATCTTTCCTTCGGAGGGTTTCCCGAAGTTGTATTGGAAGATGACCTTGAACAGAAAAAGAGGATACTGCAGCAGTACTTCGAGGACATCACTTACCGGGACATCATCAATCGGCATAGCATCCGCAACATCCATGAATTCATAAAGCTCGCACATTTCATCATTGAAAACAGCGGCACCCCGCTGAGTATCAATAAGCTTGCAGAATCTATACATATTGACAATAAGACTGCAGAGACATATCTTGGCTACCTCACACAGGCATATCTGCTCATAAAAGTGGAGCATTTCTCATATTCCTTGAAAAAACGTTTCGACAAGGCCACCCAGCCGAAATACTATGTCGCTGACAATGGATTCTTGCAGCTCTCAAGCAGCTTCTCGAAGAATGAGGGCAGACGATTTGAGAATGCGATAGGAATCCTAATCAAACAACATGCCAAAACGCTCATGTATTGGCGTGAACTTTCAGAAGTCGACTTCATTTTTTCTTCAACAGCACTGAATGTGACGATCGCAAAAGACATCCCGGAACGAGAATACATTGGCTTACGGGAGTTTCAGAAAAAACATAAGACGTACAGCACAAAACTTATCACCTTGACAACACCTTATGGGACTCCTGAAGACATCCAAGCCCAATCATTCGAGGGATTCTGCAAAGAGATACTATCCGAGTGATGCCTGGTCATGATCGTGTTGGAGCCAAGGTGGTCAGTGTGATAGAACAATTTCGAGCCGTCAGGGTTGACCTGTGCGACGAGCTGACCCGCATGCCGGACGTAAGTGAAGTTGTAGGTGCCTCGTTCTGCACGCAATCAAATCATGTTTTATTGTTTTCGATGCCAAATCCTAACATCCAGTGCCTGAACATCCATATGTCCCACCAAGTGCTGTTCCTCCACCGATAGCCCAAAAAAATCATATATAAGAAGATAGCCCCGCCCGGACATTCGTTGCAGTGATCTAGGACCGCGTACTCTTGACCAGCAATTTCGAACCGAGGTCCCAGGACCCAAAATCCTGGATGATTGGCCACTACACCACGGGGCTATCTATCCCGAAGAGTAATCCGGCAATATAAAAAGTTATTGCTCGCGTTCCTTGCGCCAGGCGCGCAGGACGTCCTCTTCCATGAAGTGCATGGCTCCAGGGATGATGAGGCATTGGGGGAGGAGGGTGAAAGGATGCATCTCCAGATCCTTCGCCTTCATCGCGACGACCTCCGGAATCTTCGCTCCGATCCCCGCGCATCCCACGCAGAGACGGTCTTTTTGCAGGCCATTTGAAAGGAGGAAGGCAAGGGCTTCAGAGATCCTCATGTACCTCCCGCTTTTCGGGTCAAGGTCGAGGAGGAACAAGGTATGGAGCCCCATTGAATCATTCTTCCGGAACACCTCAAGAGGAGTTGTTATATCCTTGTTGTGAAAGGGGATGCTTGTCGTCTTCCCGTATTTGTAGAGCTCGAGACCGGCGATGCCAACCGCGGAAAGGATGGACGCGTTATTGATGGTGATGACCTCGATCCCAAGCCCCTTCGCCCTCATCCAGAGATCAGCGTGGGTGGTGGCGCCGAATGGATCACCGATAACAAGGAAAGCTGTCTCCTTGTCCTTCGCGTCAGAGAGGATGGTCTCTTCTGCTCTTGATTCGACCAGTTCCCGGTCTGCCTCTATGATCTCCTTTCCGTAGAAAGCTGAAAGCCTGTCAGTCCCGACGGAGAGCCTTGAGGTATAGGTCTCAAGATAGACCTTTTCGCAGCGCCGGACTGTCTCAAGACCCCTCACGGTGATGTCTTTCTCATCGAAAAGTCCCAGACCGATCATGTAGAGCGTCATTTTCGGAGCATATCGGCGATGAAGCCGAAGAGCCAGACCTGGACACCGACGCTCATGAGGAGGACTGAGAGCATGACCCTCGGAAGACCGCCCACCGCGCCTGTGGCAAGGAATGTGTAGAGCACCCAGACCCCTA
>Ga0209575_10000725_pt1 | contig 16852 bp, 14 predicted proteins | sample Medcelwee11metaG_FD_187172 | JGI IMG/M metagenome (GOLD analysis project Ga0209575, IMG submission 187172) | Freshwater pond sediment microbial communities from the University of Edinburgh, under environmental carbon perturbations - Medium... | ecosystem: Environmental > Aquatic > Freshwater >...
GGCTTTCCTGTTTCTATAAGAAATAGCAAATTATCTTGCGCTGTCATACATTACTCCTGTTGGGTTGCTTTGTTGAGAATCAGGTTTTTTATTATAACATATGTATGGTATAATATGGCTATATGTCAACAACACAATCAGGCAAAACACTGCTTTCAGAAACCCGCGATTTAATGCGGCGTTTACATTATTCCATTCATACTGAGCGGGCGTATTGTGATTGGATTGCACGCTTTGTGCAGTTTCATCATACGCTGGCGCGGGAAACATTATTTGTAGAGCCGGAAAAAAAGTTGAGGACTACTTAACCCATCTGGCCGTACAAGCGAATGTAGCGGCGGCGACACAAAAGCAGCCCTGTAGGGTGGGTGAAATGCCGTGATGATTCAGCCGGGTAGCCGGGTAGGGTGGAATAGGCGCGTCCACTGAACTACGGATTTGTGACGAACTCTCACGCGCCGTATTCCACGCGGAGGTGGCGGCAATGGTGGAATACGGCGCAATACTTCGACTGCGCTCAGCACAAGCAAGACGCGCCTAACGTACTCTACCTGGCTGTCAGTCATTACAGCTACATACTCCAGCAACAGAAGAATCTAACAATGTCTGTTCAATTTCATGTAGATGAAAACCTGCTCAACGAAGCATTTAAACTGGGAAGATTTAAAACCCTTCAAGAAACGCTTGAAGCGGCATTGCGGGAATTTATTGCCCGCAAGAAACAACTGGAAATCCTGGAATTGTTTGGGAAATTTGACCCGGATAAAGAATATGACTATAAAAAAGGCCGACCCTACGAAACTGTGGAATAACGCATGAACATCAATCGCATTATCTGGCTTGAAGAAATTATTGATAAATTACTTTGGAAACATGACGTTGAAGAATACGAGGTGATTGAGGTACTTGAAAACAAACCTATATTCAAGTTTAAGGAATCTGGTTTTAATACTGGAGAAAATGTGTATGCTGCATTCGGTAAAACCAGCCCTGTAGGGTGGGTGAAATGCCGCCCCAACGTTTGGTTTTAGCATGGAGTTTACCGGCGTTTTGCCCACTGTTCGGAGGCTCAGAGGTGATGATACTCCCACATGGTGAGCAAAATGCCGTGATGATTCAGTCAGGTAGGGTGCGTTAGGCGCGTCTTTTTGCGCCGTAACGCACCACATTGGCATATCAAAATGGTGTGCGTTACGCTTCGCTAACGCATCCTACATGGCTGAAATGATGATTCCCTTATGATTCAGCAAAGTAGGGCGGGTAAAACATCCCTTCGTTTTGCCCACCATGCAAGCAATGGCATGAAATGGTGGGCAACAAACACATGTTGCCCACCCTACTTGGCTTGGCTACTTGGCTTGGCTACTTGGCTATTCAGTGTTTGATAAAGCCCACAGCTTATCAGCAAACTCGCCAATTTTATCCCCCATTACCAACTTCTCCCGCCATGCGGGTGGAATGCCGTCTTCACCATAAAACGCCCCAGCGAGTTGACCGTAAATCGCGGCGGTGGTATCGGCATCATTGCCTAAATTCGCCGCCATCAACGCACCGTCGGCGAAAGTGTCGCTACGGTCAAACGCCCACAATGCCGCTTCCAGGCTTTTTACCACATAGCCCGTGCCTTGGATGTCAGGCGGATTTTTATGCTTGAAGGAACCGGCTGCAATCTCGGCGATGTCTGGACATAGCGGTTCGGCTGTCCAGGGTGCAAGCAAGCTATCTTTGTCGGCACCAGTGAGGGCGGCGATAATTAGCGCTCCATAGTAGCGACAGGCATCAAGACAAACCACCGCGCCGTGGGTGGTGCGGGAGCTGTCGGCGCAATAGTTGAGGGCGTGGGGATGCTTGGCATAGCACATCGGCACGGGCGCTAAGCGCATCAAACTACCGTTACCGGCGGTATTCGGGTCGCTCGAACCGGCATAGGCATCACCGTGATCCAAAAAGCGATGCAGCGCTGAAGAGACGGTAGAGCCGATGTCAAAACAATGCCCGGTGCTGCTGAGGTGTCCGTCGTGCTGCCAAGCGAGGTAACGACGCATTTGGTCGGCAGGGTCAAAGTTACCGGTTTCAATGAGACTTTCCGCCAGACACAAGGCCATAGAGGTATCGTCCGTCCACGCCCCGACTGGCAGGTTGAACGGCCCACCACCCACCATATCGGTGATGGGAGTAAAAGTACCCGGACGCTTGAATTCCAGCGTAGTGCCAAGAGCATCACCAACGGCAAGGCCGAGTAGGCAACCATGATAGCGAGAAAGTTGATTCATATATATCGTCCATAGCTTTTGGTTTTTCATACACGAAAAATAATTTATGACTCTATTTCGCTATGGAATGGCTGTCAAGTACCGAGAAAGAGGGTGCTTCCTTTTTCTGGGGGATTAATGAGTCCGGTAGGGTGAGCGAAATGCCGTCCTAATGAACTTGGAATGGGTACAAAACCACCACGGCATTTTGCCCACCATGAACGGAGTACGGTGCGCAATGGTGGGCAAAACGCCGGTAAATATTGTGCCAAATTGAAATATCATGGCGGCGTTTCGCCCACCCTACCTGGCTGCATTTTGCCCACCATTCGGAGGTTCAGCCGGGTAGGGTGGAATAGGCGCATCCACTGAACTACGGATTTGTGATGAACTCTCACGCGCCGTATTCCACGCGGATGTGGCGGCAATGGTGGAATACGGCGCAATACTTCGACTGCGCTCAGTTTCGTAAGGGTGGACAAAACGTCTTTTTGTTTTGCCCACCATTTCGGGCATCGGAATGGTGGGCAACGAAAAGATGTTGCCCACCCTACCCGGCTACGCGGGTTACGCTTGCTGTTATTTCCAATCTGGGCGGATCACCTGATGACATCGTTCAGATTGGCATGGTTCTGGTTAGCACCGCGCAGGTCGGCACGAACCAGAATGGCACCGCGCAGGTCAGCATCGTGCAGGTCAGCATCGCTCAAAATGGCACCACTCAGGTTGGCACCACTCAGGTTGGCATCGCGCAGGTTGGCCACAGTCAGGATGACACCGCGCAGGTTGGCACCGCGCAGGTTGGCACCGCTCAAGTCGGCACCGGTCAACATAGCACTCCTCGACCATATAGGGTCTCCAAGAGTGGACTCAGTGCTGGCATCGCTCCAATCGGCACAGCTCAGGATGGCACCGCTCAGGTTGGCACCGCTCAAGTCGGCATAGCTCAGCATAGCCCGGCTCAGATTAGCACCGCGTAAGTCAATCCCACTGAGACTCATATCCCTCAGATCGGCATCCGCCAATTCAATAGCCTCAGCGCACACATAACCTGCTTCCGTCTCGGTCACGTTCTCAGCCATCCAAGCATTCCAGTCTGGAATGCTCTCTAACCGAGCCAGTTGTTCGTTATTCGCCATTAGGAGTCACTCCTGAGTTATCTCTCTTTCTAAGAGAGTGATTTGTTTGAACACTCGTCGTCATAACACTCAATACCTATTGAATCTGCGGACTTTCTTGTTGAACACCCCTGGCAGTTTTTCACGATACCTGATAGAGAAGGCCACCTCACAACCGTCTAGCCTGGCCTCGAACAGGTCGGCATGGCGCAAGTCGGTATCCAGTAGCTCGGCCCCCTTCAGGACGGCATTCCTCAGGACGGCACCGCGCAGGTTGGCATCTTTCAGGTTGGCATCTTCCAGGTTGGCACTGCGCAGGTCGGCACTGCGCAGGTCGGCACCGCGCAGGTCGGCACCGCGCAGCTCTGTATCATACAGGTTTGCACCGATCAAGTTGGCACCGCGCAGGTCGGCACCATTCATCTGTGTACCTTCCAGGTTGGCACCGCTCAGGTCGGTGCGGTTCAGGTTGGCACCGATCAGGAAGGCACCGCTCAGGTTGGCACCGCTCAGGTTGGCACCGCTCAGGTTGGCACCGCTCAGGTTGGCACCGCTCAGGTCGGTGCGGTTCAGGTTGGCACCGCTCAGGTTGGCGCAGCGCAAGTCTATTCCGCTGAGATTCATCTCTTCCAGATTAGCAAACTCTAAATCAATATTCTCCTTAACGCGCACGTCACCTTCTTCGGTCTTGGTCACGTTCCCAGCCATCCAGGCATTCCAATCTAAAACGCCGGCATTTAATCGAGTCAGTTGTTCTGCATTCGCCATCAGGGGTTACTCCTAAGGTTATTTCTTTCAGAGAATATTTACCGAACCGGAGGAATAATGGGGGGAAATAATATAGGAGAAATCGTAGGAGAAATCGCATTTTTGGTCTGTCCGCCCCCCATTGCACAGCCGATTATGAAATTGTATAGCAGCTGGGTAGGGTGGGCAACATCATTTCGTTGCCCACCATTTCGTGCCACATTCATGGTGGGCAAAACAAAAAGACGTTTTGCCCACCCTTGTATATAAAATAGCCCTGTAGGGTGGGTGAAATGCCGCCCCAACGTTTGGTTTTGGCATGGAGTTTACCGGCATTTTGCCCACCGTTCGGAGGTTCAGAGGTGATGATACCCCCACATGGTGAGCAAAATGCCGTGATGATTCAGTGCCAATACAAGGCTCATCAGAAAGTCAGCACCTTATCGCAATCCCGCACCAGTTCATATAAATCCTGCATCGTCGAAAGCGGACACAAATCACTTGCCCCTTGCTGGCGGATTTTCAGGCAAGTGCCACAGGCGAGAATCTCGCCGCCTTTGTCCGCGAAATCCTGCATTTGCGCCGTGACTTTGAATTTGTCGGTGTCCAGGCTTTCCGCTTCCACACCTTTGGCGAGCAAAAACACGCTGACTTCATCGCCTTTTTGTAACGCAAACACGCCCAGGCGGAAAGCGTTCCACACGGTTTCCGCGTCGTTGCTGTAAATCACCAAACCTAATTTCATACTCTGCTCCTTGACGGATAACACCGCTTGAAGCGGTGTTATCCGTTACTCCGTATCAGGATTCAAACGCGGATGGGTTTCCGCGCAAGCTAAAAGCACAATCAAACCAGAAATAAACATTGCCAGCGCGGTGAAAATAAAGCCTGCTTCAATGTGTCCAAAAAACGCCGCCACGCCGCCCAGAGCCAGCGCGCCGATGCCGTAACCGAGATCGCGCCAAAAACGGTAAATGCCGATGGCCGAGCCTCGCCAGTTGGGGTGGGCGATGTCGGAGACCGCAGCGGACAGGGTGGGATAGAGCAAAGCCATGCCGAAGCCGGTGATGGCGGCGCTGAACGACCACCACAGTTCGCCTTCGCCCAACACCGTCAGGCCCACGCCCGCGCCGCACAGCCACATGCCGGCGACGATGGGTTTCTTGCGCCCGATGTGATCCGACCAGTGGCCGGTGAAAAATTGCGACACGCCCCAGACGAAGCCGTATACGCCGATCACCCAACCAACTCCCGCCAGGCTCAGGCCGCGCTGATAGAGATAGACCGGAAAAAACACCCAGACCAGCGCATCGACGAATTTCTCCACCAACCCGGCTTGGCTAATGGCGGCCATGCGCGCATCGCGCCAGGACATCAGGGTGAACACTTCCCAGGTCGTTGGTTTATCCGCAATATTGCGCGGATAGCGCGGACGCGGGCCGCTGGTCTGGCCCGCCGCGTGTTTTTTGCCTTCGGCTTGCGCCCAGGGCAAGGTGTCTTTGACCCACAGCAGAGTCAATGCGCCCGCGCTCAACACGGCGGTCAGGCCGAAAATCAACAGTCCCAGGCGCGGGCCATAGGTGCTTGCCAGGTAGCCGGTGACGATGCCCGCCACTGCCACGCCGAAATAACCGGAAAATTCGTTCAAGCCAATCGTCAAACCGCGCTGATCCGGGCGCGTCAGGTCGAGTTTAGCGGTTTGCGTCATCGACCAGGTAAGCCCTTGGTTCACCCCCAGCAACACCGTGGCGGCAACAATCCAATTCCACGACGGCGCGTAATAAATCATCAACGGAATCGGCACTGCTGCCAGCCAGCCCAGCAACAGCACGTTTTTGCGCCCCCACTGTTCGGACAAGCGCCCGGCAACAAAATTCAAAGTGCCTTTGACAAAGCCGAACGCCACCACGAAAGCGGTCAGCATCAGAAACGAGCCTTTAGCCACGCCGAATTCGCTTTCCGCCAGCGCGGGCACCACGGTGCGGGTCATGCCGATAGTCAGGCCGACCAGAAACACCTGCGCCAGTTGGTGCGCGAACTGGACAAAGTTGTGGCGGATGCCGTAGCGGTAATCCGCCACTTCCTGCGTCAGGCTCATGCCGTGTGACCCAGATTGAAGGCCACGATGCGTTCAATTTCCGCCGGGCGCGGCGGGATTTCCTTGACCAGCGATTCGACGAAACCGGCTTTGTCCAGCATCAGGCCGGGATTCCAGCGCTTCTCGAAACCCAGCGTGGAACTGGGCTTGCCGGAAATCCCCGCGCCGCACACGCTGCCGGAGCGATGACCGGGATAAAGTTCCACCAAATCGGGCAGGCCGAGAATCTGGGTATGAATCGAATCGTACAGCACCGCCGCCATTTCCCGTTCCGCGCCCGCCAAATCAGGTCGGCCAATCGAACCGACAAACAAGGTATCGCCGGTCAGCACAAACCACGGATCGCTGGTGCGCCGCTTGTCTGTGACCAGCAGCGAAATGCTGTCTTGGGTATGGCCGGGCGTGTGCAGCACCTTGATTTCGACATTGCCGCATTCGATGATTTCCTGGTCGCGCAAGGCTTGAAACTCGAATTTCACCCGCCCGGCGTTGCTCTCGTGCAAACAATACGGCGCGCCCAATCGTGCCGCCAGTGCCCGCCCGCCGGAATAATGGTCGGCGTGGACATGGGTGTCGATGACATGGGTGATGGTGACGGCTTCTTTCGCCGCTTCTTCGATAAACCAATCCTCGTCGCCCGCGACCACATCCACCGCCACGGCCTTGCCTTTGCCGCCGCAGCCGAAGAGATAGGAAAGGGTGGCTTCTTTGGTTGCCAGTTGTTTGAAAAACATGGGATTCCTCCTTTTGTGCAAGGCAATTTTGCCCGTTTGTGACTATTCAAGATAGTTATTGAATAGTAACGGGAAGGCTTTCACACTGTCAAGCAATCCCCGACCGCCAGGTTTCAGGATCGCTGTTCCCCACGCCTCTGCGGTGATCTTTACCTCAGTTACCCACTCTCACATGCCCACGCAGAGGGCTTGCCCGTCGCCGTGCCGAGTTTATAAAATGCGCGTCTTAAACGCCGACACCTGAGCCTGATTTGGCCAAAGCCGCCAAATTATGACAGGGCATAGTCTCTAAAGTAGCGGGCATAAAAACTGTATTCTGTGTAAGCTAAGCGTCATCGCGGCGGATTTATGACCCATAAAGCGCTATTTATGGACAATATCCGCTGATTACGCACTTTAATGGTGCAAAAACACCCAGAACCACACGCTTTGCCCAGACGCCCCAGCACACGCTTTCATGCCCCGGCAAATTGAAACCCCGTCTTCCCTATACCTACTAAGAGGCATCTCATGGCCATTCATGTCGCCCTGAATCATTTAACCCGTTATACCTATGATCGTCTTGTCACCATGTCCCCCCATGTGATTCGGCTGCGCCCTGCTCCTCATACCCGCACGCCGATCCTGGCTTATTCGCTGAATATTCAACCCAGTGGTTATTTTATCAATTGGCAACAAGACCCTTTTGGTAATTATCTGGCGCGGATTATTTACCCAGAAAAAGTCAAAGAATTCACGGTAGAAGTGGATTTAATCGTGGATATGGTGACGATTAATCCCTTTGATTTCTTTTTAGAAGAAGACGCTGAAACTTATCCCTTTACTTACGAAGCACAGCTTAAAAAAGACTTAGCTCCTTACTTAAAAATTAACGAACGAGGGGCCAAACTCAAAGCCTGGTTAAAAGAAGTAGACCTGTCAGAACGCCGGGTAGTGGATTTTATTGTTGATATCAACAGCCGCTTACAAAAAGACATTGCTTACACCATTCGTATGGAACCGGGGGTGCAATCGTGTAAAGAAACCTTGACCAAACGCACCGGCTCTTGCCGCGATTCAGCTTGGTTAGCGGTACAGGTTTTCCGGCATTTAGGCTTAGCCGCCCGTTTCGTGTCTGGCTATTTGATTCAATTAACCCCCGATGTGAAATCCTTAGACGGCCCGTCTGGCCCCACGGCGGATTTCACCGATTTACACGCTTGGGTGGAAGTTTATTTGCCAGGTGCAGGCTGGGTTGGTTTAGATCCCACTTCCGGTTTGCTGGCGGGCGAAGGCCATGTGCCGTTGGCCTGTACCCCAGACCCGCAAAGCGCGGCGGCGATCACCGGGGCGGTGGACGAGTGCGAAACCGAATTTTATTACCACAATCAAGTGCAGCGGATTCAAGAAGACCCGCGTGTCACCAAGCCCTACAGCGAACATCAATGGCAGTTGATCAATGCGCTAGGCCATCAAGTCGATGCTGATTTGCAAGCGCTGGATGTGCGCCTGACGATGGGCGGCGAGCCGACGTTTGTGTCGGTGGACGACATGGACGGTGCGGAATGGACGACAGCGGCACTGGGTGCTGCCAAACGGCGTTTGGGCGGCAATTTGCTGCTGCGCTTGCGAGAGCGCTTCGGCCCTGGCGGCGTGCTGCATTATGGTCAAGGCAAATGGTATCCCGGCGAGCCGCTGCCGCGCTGGGCTTTGTCGTGTTATTGGCGGCGCGACGGCCAGCCGATTTGGAAAGACGAAGCTTGGCTGGCCGACGACACCGCGCCATATCACTATCACCAAGCAGACGCTGAAAAATTCCTCAGCCACTTGGCGCGTCGCCTGGGTGTGCCCGCCGCCCACATCGTGCCCGCTTACGAAGACTTGTATTATGCGTTATGGCAAGAAGGCAATCTGCCGATTAACGTCGATCCGCTCAAAGCCAATCTCAAAGACGACATCGAACGCCGCCGCTTGGCCCAGTTACTAGAACGCGGGCTGGGCAATGTCGCCAGCCACTTATTGCCGCTGAAATGGCAATTTGACTCACAAGACGGCTATTGGCGCAGCAGTCACTGGCCGTTGCGGCGTGAACGGCTGTTTTTGACCCCCGGTGATTCCCCGGCGGGTTTACGGCTGCCGCTGAGCAGCTTGCCTTGGCTGGCTCCAGAAAAGCGCGACACCACGCCAGAACGCAGCTTGTTTGAGGAATTGCCACCGTTGTCTGCGGACGGGCATCTCAACACCGCTTCGCAAGCGCAGCGCTTGCGCTATCACCAAGACCATTGCGGCGAAGTGGCACGCCAGTACAGCCAAACCGTCGCCGAAACGCCGCTGCACCCAGAAATTCACGAACAAATCGCCGACGACGCCCGTTACGAAGACCCCCACACTCTGGTCGAAGTGGTACACACCGCGCTCTGTGCGCAAGTGCGTCACGGCGCGATTTATTTGTTCATGCCGCCGCTGACCCATCTTGAACACTGGATGGACTTGATTACCAAAATTGAAGCCACTGCCGCTGAACTGAAAATGCCGGTGTTCCTAGAAGGCTACGAACCGCCACGTGATTGGCGCTTAAATCGCCTGTCCGTCACCCCCGATCCCGGCGTGATTGAAGTCAACATCCAACCCGCTTCCTCCTGGGACGAACTGGTACACAACACCGAAGCCCTTTACGAAGAAGCCCATTATGCCCGCTTGGGCGCAGAAAAATTCATGCTCGATGGTCGCCACACCGGCACTGGCGGCGGCAACCACGTCACCCTCGGCGGCCCCACGCCCGCCGACAGCCCGATGCTGCGCCGCCCCGATCTGCTCGGCAGCATGATCAGCTACTGGCAACACCATCCCAGCTTGTCCTACTTGTTTTCCGGCCTGTTTATCGGCCCGACCAGCCAGGCACCGCGCCTGGACGAAGCGCGCAACGAAAGCCTGTATGAAATGGAAATTGCCCTTCAGCAATTACCGGTCGGCGAAGTGCCGCAACCTTGGTTGGTAGACCGTTTATTCCGACACCTACTCATCGACTTGACCGGCAACACCCACCGCGCCGAATTCTGTATCGACAAACTCTATTCGCCCGATTCCAGCACCGGACGCTTAGGGTTGTTAGAAATGCGCGCCTTTGAAATGCCGCCCCATGCCCGCATGAGCTTGATGCAAATGCTGCTGTTGCGTGCGCTGGTGGCGCGGTTTTGGCAATCGCCTTACCGCCGACCCCTGGTACGCTGGGGCACTTCCTTGCATGACCGCTGGATGCTGCCGCATTTCATCCAACAAGACATCAAAGATGTGGTACTCGACCTACAAGCCCACGGCTACCCCTTCCAACTCGACTGGCTTGCCCCGTTCATGGAATTTCGGTTCCCGCATTACGGCCAGACCCGCGTCGGCGATATACACCTGGAATTACGCTTGGCCATCGAACCCTGGCATGTGATGGGCGAAGAAACCTCCAACGTCGGCACCGCTCGCTTCGTCGATTCTTCAGTTGAGCGCGTCCAAGTCAAAGTCACTGGCCTGACCGACTCGCGCTATGTAGTCGCCTGCAACGGTCGCCAAGTGCCGCTACACAACACCGGCACCCACGGCGAATATGTCGCTGGCGTGCGCTACAAAGCCTGGCAACCGCCGTCTGCCCTGCATCCGCGCATCAACGCCCAGGTACCGCTGGTGTTTGACATCATCGACACCTGGCATGGCCGCAGCATCGGCGGCTGCACCTATCATGTCGCCCACCCTGGCGGTCGCAACCCGGAAATCTTCCCGATCAACGCCTACGAAGCCGAATCGCGCCGTATCGCCCGTTTTGAAAGCTTCGGCCACACCCCCGGCACCCTCGAAGTCCCGCCGGAGTTGCGCGAACTTAGCCAGTTCTTCCCCACCGGCCAAGTTCCCGGCCCGATGAGTCCGCCCCCGGAAGAACGTAACCCCGACTATCCCTACACCCTGGATTTACGCCGGATGCGCGGGTAACGGTAGCGCGGGGCGTTGCGCTGGTCGAAGCATTCCGGCCCCGCGAGCGACTGTTTTCTTATCGCCCAATGGCGTTATATGCTAGGTCTCTCAATCAACGGAGAATCCCATGCAAACTCAAGACTTTCCCCAGCTTATTGAACAACGCCTGAGCGAGATCGAACGCAAGCTCGGCGACATGGATGCCCGCTTGTGCGATGAAGTGCGCAAAACTTTGAAAATCGCTGAAATTGACTTGCCGTTTTCGCTGGGTAAGGCGCGGGTGGTGCTGGAAACCGTGATGACGGATATTTATCGCCACGAATTGCCCGATGCCAAGCCCAAACCCTTGTTTAACATGATTGAAGCGCTGGTCGGGCAAAAAAATCTGTTTTCGGAAAAACGCGCCAATGACCTGAATTACATCCGCATTAACGGCAACATGATTTTGCATCCTGATGAACAGCCCGACCTGAGCATGGCGGATGTCGAGCCGGTGATGCTGATGGTGTTGAGTTTGGTGGATTGGTATTTGACCCAATATGTGCCGCGCAAGAATGGCGTCACCCTGGGAGATACCAGCGACACGCCGCTGCCGGATAATCCGTATCGCGGCTTGGAGGCATTCACGCCAGAAGATGAAGCCTTGTTTTTCGGGCGTGGCGAAACTTTGTGCGAGTTGCGGGCGAGCGTAGAGCAACAACGTCTGGTGCTGCTGTTGGGCGCGAGCGGTTGCGGCAAATCTTCGCTGGCTTATGCGGGTTTAATTCCCGCCATGCGCCGCGCTGGGTGGCTGACGGCTTATTTTCGTCCCCGGCAACAGCCGTTTGTGGAATTGGCGCATGTTCTCGCGCCTTTGCTGTATCCCGATCCGCTTGAGCGCGGCAAGCAATTCAAACAGCTTGCGCCATCTTTGGAAAACGGCGCGGCGGATTTGAGTTTTCTGCTCAAAACCGCGCTGGAACAGCATAAAAAATCCCATTTGTTGCTGCTGGTTGACCAATTTGAGGAAAGCTATCAAGCCAGTGTTTCTCCGGCTTTTCATGCCTGTTTGTGGGAAGCGGTGAAAAATACCGAACATTTCACCCTGTTGCTGACCTTGCGGGCTGATTTCATGGGCTACGCGCTGGCTGACAGCGCCTTTGCCGCTTTGCTCAAAACCTATCCGTTATTTCCGCTGGAAAGCGTGACTGCGCCCGACTCTCTGCGGGCGATTATCGAACAACCTGCCCACGCGAAAAAAGTCAAACTAGAGCCGTTGTTGCTTGAGCGGACGGTGCGCGATGTCCGCGCCAGTCAAGAGCAAGTGAATCTGCCGCTGTTGGAATTTACCTTGACGCAGTTGTGGCAAAAGCAGCAAGACCGCCTGCTGACGCATCAGGCTTACAGCGAATTGGGCGGGGTAGAAAGCGCGTTGGCAGGTCATGCCGAAAAAGTCTATGAACGGCTGAAACAAGACGATGCCATGCGCCGGGTGTTGGTGCAACTGGTGTTTCCGGGCAAGGACACCGCCGACACTAAACAAATTGTGCCGCGCAGCCAGTTTGCCGTGTCGGATTGGGAGATGGTGGTGACGCTGGCGAATGAGCGTCTGGTCGTCACTAACCGCCGCGAAGAGATGGAAACCGCTGAATTGACGCATGAATCCTTGATTCGCCATTGGACGCGATTGAAAGACTGGCTGGCGCAAGATCACGATTTCCGCCAATGGCGACAAGAATTGCTACATGATTTGGACAACTGGCAAACCGCGCAACAAGCGCCGGACTTGCTGTTGCCGCTGTCCAAGCTGGCAGTGGCGGAAGACTGGCAAACGCGCCGTCCGGCGGAACTCGCGCCAGTCGTGGGGTTTATTTCCGCCAGCCGCGCCGCGCAACAGCGTTTGCTTCGCCAACAACGGCAACGGGTGATGCTGTTGAGCGCACTGCTTGCGCTGTCGCTGGCGGCAGGCGGCGCGGCAGCCTGGCAATGGCGCAAGGCGGTCGAGCAGGAACGCATCGCGCAAACGCAAGAACGCATTGCCCAAGAACAAGCGGCACTTGCCACTCAACAAAAAGAAACTGCGCTGTGTATTCTCAACCAGCGCACTTTTGATTATGTCGAGGAACTGGAAAAAATCCCCGGCACCAAGTCTTTTCTGCTCAAACTCACGCAACACAACCAACAGGCATTGGCACACATCGCCGAGCTTGACCCCGACACCCCGCAAGCTTGGCGCAATCAAGCCATCAATCTGCTCACGCAGGGCGATTTATGGAAAGTGCTTGGTAACACCGAACAGGCGCAAAAAACTTATCAACAGGCACTTACCCTATTTCAACAAGCTGCTGCTGCCCGCACTCCTGATGATGCTGACGTGCAGAGGAATGTGTCCTTAAGCTATGACAGACTCGGCGATCTGCAACTCCAATTTGGTAATACTGAGCAAGGACTTAAATACTATCAACAGGCTTTGGACATCCGCCTACGCCTCGCGCAAGCTGACCCCAATGACGCGCAAGCGCAGCGGGATTTGTCCTTAAGCTATGAAAGACTCGGCGATCTGCAACTCCAATTTGGTAATACTGAGCAAGGACTTAAATACTATCAACAAGCTTTGGACATCCGCCTACGCCTCGCGCAAGCTGACCCCAATGACGCGCAAGCGCAGCGGGATTTGTCCTTAAGCTATGAAAGACTCGGCGACCTGCAACTCCAACTTGGCAATACTGAGCAGGCACTTAAATACTATCAACAGTCTTTGGACATAAGCCTTCTCCTCGCTCAAGCTGCCCCCAGTGATGCACAAACTCAGCGCGATTTGGCAGTTAGCTATGAAAGATTTGGGGATGTTCATATTAAGCTGGGTAACACAAAAACTGCGCTGGACTATTTTCAAAAAGAATTAGACATTGCCGAAGCACGGGTAACAGCCGCCCCAAAAGATGCCGAAGCGAAGAATTTTATTTCTGTAGTTTACGAAAGACTCGCCGACCTCCAACTCCAACTCGCTAAAACCGACGAGGCACTTAAGCTTTATCAACAGTCTTTGGACATTCGCCTTCGCTTCGCGCAAGCTGACCCCAATGATGCCCGCGCTCAACGCGATTTGTCCGTGAGCCTTGATAACTTGGGCGACCTTCAACTCCAGCTCGGTAAAACCGACGAGGCTCTCAAGCTTTATCAACAGTCTTTGGACATTCGCCTTCTCCTCGCTCAAGCTGACCCCAATAATGCCAATGCCCAGCGCGATTTGTCCGTGAGCTTTGAAAGGTTCGCCGACCTCCAACTCCAACTCGGTAAATCCGACGAGGCTCTCAAGCTTTATCAACAGTCTTTGGACATTCGCCTTCGCCTCGCTCAAGCTGACCCCAATGATGCCAATGCTCAACGCGATTTGATGGTCAGTTTTTACAAATTAGGTTCTTTTTGGGCGGGGCAGGGGGATGATGAAAAAGCCGCAACAGAATTGAAAAAAGCCGCAGAGATTGCGCAAAAACGGGCGGAGCATGACCCGCAGGATGCGCAGGCGCAACAGGAGTGGGAGGTTTTGCGGGGGATGGTGGAGTAAACATCATTTCCGCAAAACCGCCCCAACGGGGCGTTACATACTAGCCCAGGGCAACGCCCTGGGTTGGATGTTTTATCGAATTTAAGCCCTGAAAGGGCGATACATAAACAAACTATCGTTATGGCACAGCCCGCGTAGGGCGGATAAGGCGCGTCTGTTTGCGCCGTCATCCGCCACGATGGAATCCCCAAATGTCGCATACTTCGACAAGCTCAGCACAAGTGACGCTATCGCTTATGCGACCTACGCTTGCTCTTATTGACCGCGTTTCAAATTGCGATAAAAATTCTCATGAACACCTAATGCGAGCAATACCCGCGTTTCTGGATTCCACTCATACGCCAACAAAAATTGCTGATTAACGCAATTAAACTTATGCACATATACTCCACTCAAATCGCCACACTTTAGCTCACCCAACAAGGGATTTTCGACAATTGCGGCGATTGCCTGCTCGGTAGTTTCTTGCTGATTAGACTTGAGTTTTTTGTAAGCGCGTTTGAATAGCGGCATTTGCAGCACCAGGACATCAGTCATGCTTGCTGACCGGTATAAATGGCTCTGCTAAAGCACGATCTTGTTTCTTAGAAATCAAGAGATTCATGATGAATTCAATGGGTAAATCTGGATTATCTAATGCTGCTTTGCCGACTCTGGCCCAGAATGCAATCTGTGCATCCACGCTACGATATTCTCCTTGCGCGGCCTGTTTCGCCATGACATAAAGGTCATCATCAATTTGAATGGCTGTACTCATGGTTATTTCCCGTTGGTTGAAAAACGCTTTCCTCACGCCCGCAATACGCGCACTCATTTCCCGATCTGTGCTGAATTTACACCCTGTCGCTGATTATACCCCTAAGCGTTGGAAAACGGCCTAGCTGACGAGGGCTGCGGCTGCGGTTATACTGCGACCGCCAAACACCGGCCAAACTCTGAGGAAAAACGCGATGTTCAACTCCCGCAATGGCGCTTTGCGCATTGGCATAGTGGCTGGCGAATTGTCTGGCGACTTGCTCGGTGGCGGTTTGATTCGTGCGTTGCGTGCCCACTATCCCGACGCGCAGATTGAAGGCATCGGCGGCCCGCAGATGTTGGCCGCCGGAATGGATAGCCATTATCCGCTGGAACTGCTGTCGGTGCTGGGGCGTTGGTTGGAGGAGATGTCATAGCCTTGCGGGTGAATTTTGGTGGGCAAAACGCCGATGAATACCGTGCCAGAATGAGCATCACGGCGGCGTTTCGTCCACCCTACGAGGCCGTATCCCAGCCCTGTCAAGGTGATTGAATTGTGTTAAGAAAGTAATCGTGCTGTGGAAACATGGGTTTTACCTTTGTGTTCATTTTTTGGTAGTGGTGGTTTCTTAATTTCTCGTTTATGTTTCTTAAATTTCCTGAGTTCTATTTGGCCAGCCAGTTTTAACATTAAGCAACAAAATTCAGCACGATTACAGGTGACAAAAGGTGTCCAATCCTCTTCTTCAAGAACTAAGTTCATTCCATTGGATGTGGTTGCAATTTCTTCTGCAATATAATAATCAGATACTTCGTCACGAATCTTTTTGCTTGAATGGGCGGCTTACATGGCTGCCATTATAACAGCGTATAGATTAAAAGCGACCAAAGCCATGCAAAAACCAAATAAGGCCGCTTTAGGAAGGCCGCTTTAGGATAGCCTAAGCTATTAATTTCTGAGTTTAAGTACTTCTCTAGTTTTTGAAAAGCAGTTTCAATGGTCCAGCGTTTACTATATATGTGGGCAATTTTGAGCGCATCTGCTTTATCGCGTGGCAGATTGGTGAATATATATAGCTCTTCATAACCATTACGGGTTTTTTTATTTAATTCTACAATAATCCGGCGTATCTCTATTTCTTCACCTTCTAAGGTTAAATGCACGCTTTGTTCATAGACGTTACCTGTCCCTGACTCTCCAATAAATCCCTTTTCAGACAATGGCATATATGGAGTATTCGCGTGTTGGCGAGTGATAAAATAGGCGTTTTTACACTGTATGCCAAATAAAAAACTCAGCACACAAAAATTTCTATCGTCGCACCATAAATCATTCTCTTTAATCATCTCTAACACAGAAGACAACAACGAGCGTTCTTGAGCATGTCCATCCTCGCACGGAAAAACGTCACTGATAATGCCTAATTCTTGTTCAAATACCACCAGTGATTTTCCAGGCAGCGCACCTGCCTTGGTATTTCTTAATTTCTTGAGTCTTTTTTCACTCGCCTCAATGCAGTTTCCATCGAGAAACTTTATTCTAAATCCAGGCAATAAAGGCGCTTGCGTTGCTTTCATTTCACGGATAATTATCTCTGATTCCGAGGCAATATAACGAACCAGTTCTTGACTGGTTTTTAATTCGACATTTTGTAGCTTGTTATAGACCGCTTGACGACTGGAAT
>Ga0209575_10000728_pt1 | contig 16821 bp, 13 predicted proteins | sample Medcelwee11metaG_FD_187172 | JGI IMG/M metagenome (GOLD analysis project Ga0209575, IMG submission 187172) | Freshwater pond sediment microbial communities from the University of Edinburgh, under environmental carbon perturbations - Medium... | ecosystem: Environmental > Aquatic > Freshwater >...
CCGATCGATGAAGGAGCCACCCCCGATGGAAAATATTTTGAAGTCACTGCAACCCCGACATGAATTTTTGATCTGCATCGATTCCGACGGATGCGTGTTTGACAACATGGAAGTCAAACACAAAGAATGTTTCTGCCCGGCCACCGTCAACGTGTGGGAACTTCAAGGCGTGTCCCGGTTTGCCCGGGAAGCCGCCGAATTTGTCAATCTCTATTCGATGACGAGGGGGACCAACCGGTTTCCCGCGTTGATCCGCACCCTCGAATTGACCTATTCTCGTCCAGAAGTGCAAAAACGCGGATATCGCCTTCCGGATTTATCTTCCTTGAAAAAATGGATTTCCGAGACCCCGGCTCTCAGTGGCGGCGTTTTGGAAAAGCATATCGCCGCGATGGGAAATGCCGATCCGATCCTCGCCCAAGCCGTCAAATGGTCCCGCGAGGTCGACGCTAATATTTCCCATATCGTCCGTAATGTCCCCCCCTTTCCGTATGTGGTCGAATCGTTGAAGCGGCTGATGGCCTTTGCGGACATCGTCATTGTCTCGGCCACTCCGCACGAAGCGATCGTCCGGGAATGGGAAGAACATCATTTGACTCCCTACGTCACCGCGATTGCGGGACAAGAAATGGGAACGAAAAAGGAATGCATTGCCATGATTTGCGGGCGGTATGGAAAAAACAAGGTGATGATGGTCGGAGATGCCCCCGGGGACCACTCTGCCGCTCGGGACAACGATGTTTTGTATTACCCGATCGTTCCGGGCCGGGAAACGGATTGTTGGAAACGCATGCTCGAGGAAACCGCCGGCCGGTTCCAATCGCAAACATATGCCGGTGCATATATGGAAACCCTTTTGACGGATTTTTATGCCGTTCTCCTCGACCGCCCGTCTTGGGAAGCCGCCGATCCCCGCTGATCGACTTTCTTTCTTCTGGATCGTGGTCATCGCTTCGGGAAAACATGGTTTTTGTCGGCTCGGCCGTTCTTGGGATTTCCCCGCCAATTCCGGGGAGCCCATTCTTCTCTTATCCCCTCATCCGACAATTGACAGACTTTCCTATCTTATGATATAATTAAAATGATAAACGGCGTCTACATAAATAGACGGTGTGAAACCCGGAGGGAAGCCCTTCTCTTCGGGACGATTTCCTCCATTCTAAATTTCCGATGCTGTCCGCAGGAGAGTCATATGTCCAATCTGGCCGAATTTTTGTCCGCTTTTCCCAATGTAAAAAACCCCGAAAAGTTCGGGGTTTATCCGCTTTCGATCCACCCTTCCGGGGATCTGCTCGTCTTCATGACCAAGGAATGCGAGGCGGATTTTCTCGTGGCCGCCGGACCCGGCTCGGATCTTTTCCAAGGTTCATCCTTTATGGCGGGTCAGACGCCGTTCGTGAAAGCGCCCTTGACGCATGAAAACGCGCAAATCCTCCGAAAATGTTTTCCTTTTACCGCTCCGGTTCCCGTATTGGGAAGAAAACGGAGTTTTGGCGTTGGCGATCGTCTCGGGATCGCCACCCCCGGACACATCCGGGTGTTTAAAGAATATGATGCCTCGCCGATTTTTGCGCAACAGTCGATCCGAGAACTCAGCCTGACCAATCGGACCTATGAAAACGTCTTGGATACGGCCTCCTTTTTTGTGTTCCGCGAAGGATTCCACAACGGGTTCGGAGCGGATGGCGACCACTTGAAGAAAGCCGAAGAGATCGAATACGCTCTCCGGGTCGGGTACACGATGATCACGTTGGATTGCAGCGAGCACATCCGCAACGACATCACCGGCATGTCGACCGAAGAAGTTAATCGGGAATGCGCCCTTTCCAAAGAAATCCGGGATCGATATTTGAACCGATCTTTCCTCATCGAAGGATTTCCGATCGTGTTTTCCCAAGAAGACCTTCAACGATGCGTCCTCGTGTACGGAAAAGCCATCGATTTCGCCGCCCGCATCTTTGAGACCTATTGGATTCAGGGGAAATCGACCGCCAATTTTGAGATTTCCATTGATGAAACTGCAACTCCGACTTCTCCCGCCCAACATTACTTTGTGGCGAACGAATTGGATCTGCGGGGTGTTCGGATGGACACTTTGGCTCCGCGGTTTTGCGGAGAGTTTCAAAAGGGCGTCGATTACAAAGGCGATTTGAAGCAATTTGAGCAAGAGCTCGCGATCCATGCGGCGATCGCGAGGCGTTTTCAGTACAAACTCAGCATCCATTCCGGTTCCGACAAATTCTCGATCTTCAGCCTGGTCGGAAAATATACCCGCGGGAACTTCCACGTCAAAACTGCCGGGACCAACTGGCTCGAGGCGATGCGGCTGGTGGCGATGGTCGATCCGAACCTCTACCGGGAAGTGCACCGTTATGCCTTGACGAAATTCCCGGAAGCCAAGAAATTCTATCACGTGACCACCGACCTCGCGAAAATTCCCGATGTCGACCGGCTGTCGGATCCGGAATTAATCGGCTTGTTCCGCCAAAACGATGCCCGACAACTGATCCACATCACCTATGGCTTTATCTTGTCAGACAAAAAAGCGGACGGAACCTTCCTCTTCAAAGACCGGTTGTACCAGTTGTGGCGCGACCATGCCGAGGCCTATTCCGACCTTCTATATCACCACATTGGGAGACATTTGGAATTATTGTATTCGGGTTTCAACGAAAAATAGCCTCAGGTAACCCCTCGGAAAGGGAGCGTGAATCATGGAATTCAAAAAGAACGGCAAGTACGCCATCGTCGTGCCTTCCAGCATGGGAGTAAGAATTACTCCCCTCGACCGTCAGCCGGTTCATACGAGCAATTTGTATCATATGCAGGCGACCAGCGCGGAGACCAACGTCATTAGCGTTTCTTCCGCCCTCGGTTTGCCCGTCAAAGTGCTGACCACGTTTGTCAAAGGCAGTCCGATCGCCCAATTCATCAAAAACGATTTGTCGAGGCGCCATATCGAATATGAAGGCGTCGAAGTCGAACAAGGCGGCCCCTGGGGCTATCGCCATCAGTTCAACATCGCCGACAGCGGGTACGGCCTGCGGGCTCCGCGCGTTCAAAACGACCGCGCCGGGGAAGTCGGACGCACCCTCAACATCAAAGACTTTGATTTGGACCGGTTGTTCGGCCAAGACGGAGTCCAATTGTTGCATCTGTCGGGACTCGTCGCTGCCCTCTCTTCCGATACGGGAAAATTCTGTTTGGAACTGGCTCGATCCGCCAAAAAAACCGGAACGAAAATCTCGTTTGACCTGAACTACCGGGCTTCTTTCTGGAAGAATCGCGTGCCCGAACTCTCCGCCATTTTTAAAGAGATCGCCGGTCTTTCCGACATCCTCATCGGCAACGAAGAGGACTTCCAATTGGCTCTGGGCGTTCAAGGCCCGAAGGCGGGCGGAAAAAACATCGCCGGCGACATCGCCAACTTTCAAGGCATGATCCTCAACGCCAAAAACGATTTCCCGGGAGTACAAATGTTCGCCACCACTCTTCGGGAAGTGATCAGCGCCAACGAACACCATTGGGGCGCCATTCTTTTGAGTGGGTCCGAATGGACCGTCATCGAACCCCGCCCCATCCAGGTTTTGGACCGGATCGGCGGCGGCGATGGGTTCGTGGGCGGTCTGCTATATGGATTGGTCAAAGGCTGGGAGCCCGTCAAATGCGTCCAATTCGGTTGGGCGACGGGCGCTCTGGTCACGACGTTGCTCGAGGACTACGCGCTTCCCGCCGACGAAGAACAGGTTTGGAGCATTTGGGAAGGCAACGCCCGCGTTCGCCGTTAACTTACGGAAATCGATGAAGGAGAAAAAATGAAAAAATCAGACATCGCCATGATCGGTCTCGCCGTGATGGGGGAGAACCTCGTGCTCAACTTTGAATCCAAAGGATTCCGGGTCTCCGCCTTCGACCGGTTCGAATCCGTGGTCCACGCCTTCCAAGACGGCCGGGCGAAAGGCAAAAACATTTGGGCGACCGCATCGCTTTCCGACCTCGTCGCCAGTTTGAAAACCCCGCGAAAAATCATGATGATGATCAAAGCGGGCGAACCCGTCGACAACACCATCGAATTGTTGTTGCCGTTGCTCGAAAAAGGCGACGTCATCATCGACGGCGGAAACTCCAATTTCCAAGACACCATCCGGCGGACGGCCTATGTGGAAAGCAAAGGGCTCTTGTACATCGGCACCGGGGTTTCCGGTGGCGAAGAAGGAGCTTTGTTGGGTCCTTCCATCATGCCTGGAGGCTCTCCCGCGGCTTGGCCGCTCGTCAAACCGCTGCTTCAGGCGATTTCGGCCCAAGTCGAGGACGGGTCGAAATGTTGCGAATGGGTCGGGGAAAACGGCGCCGGACATTTCGTAAAAATGGTTCATAACGGCATCGAATACGGAGACATCCAGTTGATTTGCGAAGCTTATCAATTGATGAAAGACGTCTTGCATTTGAATGCGGATGACATGCACGAAGTCTTTGCTTCTTGGAACAAATCCGAATTGGACAGTTATCTGATCGGGATCACCGCCGATATTCTCCAAGTGAAGGACGCCGACGGCACTCCGCTTGTCGACCGCATCCTGGATACCGCCGGACAAAAAGGCACTGGAAAATGGACTGGCATCGCTTCGATGGAAGAAGGGGTTCCTCTGACCTTGATCGGCGAAGCCGTCTACGCCAGATGCCTTTCCGCGATGAAAGAAGAGCGCGTAGCCGCTTCGAAGGTTTTCCAAAAAACGCCGATCGTTTTCCAAGGGGATAAAAAAGCCTTCATCGACGATCTCCGGAGAGCGCTTTACGCCTCGAAAATCATCTCCTACGCCCAAGGATACACGCTGATGAGCGCCGCCGCCAAAACTTATTCTTGGAATCTGAATTTCGGGGGCATCGCGCTGATGTGGCGCGGGGGATGCATCATCCGCTCCGTCTTCCTCGGCAAGATCAAAGAGGCCTATGACAAAAACCCGCAACTGACCAACCTTTTGCTCGACCCGTATTTCCGAACCACCATCGAAACGTTGACAGGCAGTTGGCGGAACGTCGTCGCCACCGCCGTTTTGAACGGCATTCCGATTCCTTCCATGGCTTCCGCCCTCAGTTATTTTGATGGATATAAATGTGAAAACCTGCCCGCCAACCTCTTGCAGGCGCAACGGGATTTCTTCGGGGCCCACACCTATGAACGAACCGACCAACCGCGGGGGCAATTCTTCCATACCAATTGGACGGGCCACGGCGGAGACACCGCTTCCACCACGTACAACGTGTAAAAAATGAGTTTTAGGGGGAAATGACAATGAAACCAATGATGAAACCCGATTTGACCGGCAAGGTCGCCGTCATCACCGGCGGCGCTGGCGTCTTATGCAGCATGTTCGCCCAAGCCATCGCTTCGTGCGGGGCGAAAGTCGCGGTCCTTGACCTGCGGTTGGCGCCCGCCCAAGCGGTCGCCGACAAAATCGTCGCCGAAGGCCATCAGGCGATGGGCGTCGAATGCAACGTGTTGGATAAGGCCAGCATCGAAAAAGCCCACGAGACCGTCGTGGCCGCCTTTGGAAAATGCGATATTCTCATCAACGGCGCCGGGGGAAACAATCCCAAGGCGACGACGGATGATGAATTCTTCAATCGCGAAAAGTACGGGACTCCCGGAAACAAGAGTTTCTTCGATCTCGATTCCGAGGGATTCAACTTTGTCTTCGGCTTGAATTTCACCGGAACTTTGTTGCCAACGCAGGTTTTCGCGAAAGATCTGATCGACCGTCCGGGATCTTGTATTTTAAACATCAGTTCGATGAACGCTTTCAAACCGCTCACCAAGATTCCCGCCTATAGCGCGGCTAAAGCGGCTATCTCCAATTTCACGCAATGGCTGGCGGTCTATTTCGCCAAAAGCGGAATCCGCGTCAATGCGATGGCCCCCGGTTTCTTCTCCACGACGCAAAACGCTGCCCTCTTGTGGAATCCGGATGGAACTCCGACCCCGAGGACCTTCAAAATCCTCAACAATACTCCGATGGGACGATTCGGCGAATCCGAAGAACTCCTCGGAACCTTGTTTTGGCTGGTTGACGAAGCCAGTTCCGGATTCGTTACCGGAATCGTCGTCCCCGTCGACGGCGGATTTTCCGCTTATTCGGGCGTCTGATCCGAGGCGGCGAAGATGGAAATTTTCCTCAAGGCGACGCAACCCGAAGGTTTGACGAAAGATCAGATCCGCGAAGCGGTGGCCTTTTCCGTGAAAGGAAGAGCCCTGCATAAAGTATTGCTCGTGCCTCCGGACTTTACGCGGTTCCACTCCAATGCCGGATTCCTCACCAATTGTTACTACCATCTCTTGTCCGATCGCAAGGTTCACGTCGACATCCTTCCCGCCCTCGGGACCCATGTGGCGATGACGGAAGCGGAATGTTCGGAAATGTACGGGGACATCCCCTTTGACAAATTCATCTATCACAACTGGCGGACCGACGTCGTGAAAATCGGCGAGATCCCCTCGTCGTATATCACCGAGATCACCGAAGGATTATGGAAAGACCCCGTCGGAATGGAAGTCAACCGCCTGTTGATGGACGAAAGCTACGATCTCATCATTTCCATCGGCCAAGTCGTCCCCCACGAAGTCGTCGGAATGGCCAATCATGCCAAAAACCTGTTCGTCGGTTGCGGGGGAAAAATGACGATCAACCAATCGCACATGATCGGCGCGGTGTTCGGCATGGAACGGATGATGGGCAAGGATTTCACGCCCGTCCGCAAACTGTTCGACTATGGAATGGAGCATTTCCTGAACCGCCGACCCGTGGTTTTCGCCTTGACGGTGACGACCGCGCCGGGCGGGGTGATCCGAACCCACGGATTGTTCATCAGCGAAAAACGGAGCGGGTTTGAAGCCGCGGTGGCCTTGGCTCAGGAAAAAAACATCGATTTTGTCGACCGGGGCATGAAAAAATGCATCGTCTATCTCGATCCGAAAGAATTCCGGAGCACCTGGCTTGGCAACAAAGCCGTGTATCGGACCCGCATGGCGGTCGCCACAGGCGGAGAACTGCTCGTCCTCGCTCCCGGCGTCACCAAGTTTGGAGAAGACGCGGGAATCGACAAACTGATCCGCAAATACGGATATTGCGGGCGGTTGAACGTGTTGGACCTGTTCGGCGAGAACGAGGATTTGAAAGCCAATATGAGCGCGGCCGCGCACTTGATTCACGGATCCTCGGATGGCCGGTTCACGATCACGTATGCCGTCAAAAACATCACCCGAGCGGAAATCGAAAGCGTCCATTTCCAATCTGCCGATTACGATGAGGTTGTCAAAAGATACCCGCCGTCGAAAATGGTTCCCGGTTGGAACGTCATGCCCGACGGCGAAGAAGTGTATTTCATTCCCAATCCCGCCTTGGGCTTGTGGATCGATAAAAACCGTTTCTGAAACCCGATCCCGAGAAGGGGAGATGATCCCCCGGATCAGCGAAGAAACTAAAATTCAGGCACTTCTTTTCCAAAGAGTGCCTTTAATTTTGGATATTGCACAAATGTGTAATTTTTTACAATACCACTCGCCGGAGACCGTGATAGAATAGAACCAAATAGCGCAGCATAGATCTTTTCTTGTCCTCTGTGCCCCCCATCGAAGAATCCCCGATCCCATCGGACCAAAAAAAGGAGAACCATCTCATGGTCAATCTCAGCGCCAAACCGTTCCATCTGACCCCAAGCCAAATCCAATGGGTCGAAAATACCATCACCTCCATGACTCTCGAAGAAAAAATTGGGCAGTTATTCGTCCATATGACCGGTGGTACCGATGAAGAAATCGTTCAAATGGAAATCGACCGGACCAAATTGGGCGGAATCCGTTTCATGCCGAAGAAAAAAGCCGACATGTGGGAAATGAACCGCTTATTTCAAAAGAACAGCAAGATTCCGGTCCTCTCCGCGGTAAACGTCGAAGCGGGAGGAAACGGAGCCTCCAGCGATGGAACCAACGTCGGCCAAGAGATCAAAATCGCGGCCACCGGAGATGTCCGATTCGCCTATAAGCTTGGTCAAATTTGCGGACGCGAAACCGCCGCGACTGGATCGAACTGGGCCTTCGCCCCGATTACGGACTTGATCCGCAACTGGCATAATCCCGCCATCTCTACCCGCGCCTTCGGTGAAAACCCGGATGTCGTCTTGGAGTTCTCCAAAGCCTATTTCCGAGGCGTTTCCGAGAGCAACGTCGTCTGCGCGATGAAACACTTCCCCGGCGACGGCGTCGATGAACGCGATCCGCATGTGGCCACCAGCGTCAACAGCCTGTCGTGCCAGGAATGGGATGCCACCTACGGGAAGGTATACCGAGGCATGATCGATGCCGGAGTCCAGTCCCTGATGACCGGACACATCATGTTGCCGGCATACCAGAAGCATTTCAACCCGGGCATGAAAGAGGACCAATACTTGCCGGCTACCGTTTGTAAAGAAATCATGACGGATCTTCTCCGGGGCCAACTGGGATTTAACGGACTGGTCGTTACCGATGCCAGCCATATGGTCGGTTTGGCGGGTCGGATGGCCCGCAAGGACCTCGTTCCCACCGCCATCACCGCCGGATGCGACATGTTCCTGTTTTTCAACGATATCGATGAAGACACCAAATTCATGACCGATGCCTATCATGACGGCCGTCTGACCGATGAGCGCCTCTCCGATGCCCTTCACCGGATTCTTGGGTTGAAGGCGATCCTGGGTTTGGATCATTTCTCGATGGACCAATTCCCTTCCAAAGACGGTCTTTCGATCATTGGATGCCCCGAGCACAAGCAAGTGGCCGAAGAAGTCTCCGATCGATCGATTACCTTCGCCAAACAGGTCGGGCCGAACATTTTCCCGGTCACTGCCAAAAAATACCCGCGGATTCTTTTGGTCCCCGTCGGACCCGTTTCCAGCCCGACTCTCGCCATGGCGGGAATGGGCGCGGACGGATCCAAACTGACCAAAAATCTGAAATCCGAACTGGAAGCCAAAGGGTTCCATGTGGAAATTTATGAGGATCCCGTCCAGAAAATGATGGGAATGATCGAAAAAATGACTGTGGAACAAGTCCAAGCCATGGAAAAACAGTTCAGCGCGGGACAACCGAAGGTTCAAGATAAAGGCGCTTACGGCCACAAACAAAGCATTGCGGCCTTGCGTGGGAGTTATGACCTCGTCATCAACGTGGCCAACGTCAGCTCGACAATGACCACGACGCAACGTCTATCGTGGGCAGTTTCCAAGGGAGGGTGGGACAACCCTTGGTACGTCAACGACATTCCCGAAATTTTCGTCTCCTTCAACTGCCCTTTCCATCTCGCTGACGTTCCCCAAGTCAAAAACTATATCAACTGTTATGACGCCCAAGACTCCTCCGTCGTCGCCCTCGTCCGAAAACTGACCGGTCTCAGTCCGTTCACGGGCATTTCCACCGTCGATGTCTTCTGCGGGATGATGGACACGAAATTCTAGCCTGCAAATATTTTATCGCCGAATCCTTCGCGGATCCGGCTTTTTTTTCGAAGATGGCGTCGGGCTCGCCATCGGCGCCGTTATACGATATAATGGAGGCACAGGAAGGTGATTTATGTATGAATGACATCCGTCTCGCCCCGGCCTTGTTCGTCGGGCACGGTTCCCCGATGAACGCCATCGAGAACAACGAATACTCCCGAAAGTGGTCAGACATCGCCACGCTTTTTCCGAAACCTCAAGTGATTTTGGCCGTGTCCGCCCATTGGTTTGTTCCACATACGCGTCTCAACGATCAAAATACGCCGTCGATGATTTATGACATGGTTGGGTTCCCAGAAGATCTCTATCGCGTGAAATATCCCCTCCGGGGGAACCCCGCTTTGGCACATCGGCTCCTTGGCCTGGTGGGGAACGGCGCATCGATCGACAACCAGTGGGGGATCGACCATGGGACCTGGTCGGTGCTCCGCCGGATGTATCCGGAAGCCGACATCCCGGTCGTGCAGATGAGCATCGATCGAAATGTCGGAGCGGAACGGCATTTCGAGATCGGGAAGATCTTAAAATCCCTTCGCCGGGAAGGGGTCATGATCTTCGGGAGCGGGAACGTGGTCCATAATTTGTCGTTGATCGATGGAAACCGCCCGGGAGGATTTCCTTGGGCGGACGAATTCGATCGGTATGTGTCTGATCACGTCCGTCGTCGGGATTTTGAGGCCGTCGTCGAGTATCGTCGGGCGGGTCCCTCCGCGAAAGTCGCTTTTTTTACCCCTGAGCATTTTTTCCCCTTGCTCTATGTGCTGGGTTCCGTCGAGGATGAAGACGACTTGATGGTGTTCAACGAGACCCGGATGATGGGTTCCATGTCGATGACGGGATTCCTTTTCTCCCCCAAAAACGGCTGATCGATCGCGAGGGCTGGGGATGGGTGCGCCATCCACGGCCCCTTAAGGAACCTCGACTCATTCCAATCGACATGGACCCGTCAAAAGTCCGTTTTTTTGTGAAATTCCCGCCACATCGTTCATTCTTGTGATAAAATAAGGATGAATGGAGGTGATGACGGTGATACTAATACGATCTGCATCAGTTGCGGACGCCGAGATTCTTGGGGAAATCCACTATTCGGCGTGGATGGAAACCTATACCGGTTTGATGGATGAAAGATACCTTCAGACACGCTCCAAAAAGGCATCGGTGGAGATGTTCAAAAAGAACGGGACTGGGAATTTTTTGGTGGCCGAACTCGATGGGGAGGTCTTGGGCTTCGCCGGATACGGAACATCTCGCGACGAAGACCTGGAGGATTCTGGCGAGATTTTTGCCTTGTACGTCTTGAAAAAAGGGCAAAACAAGGGCGTCGGGAAACGACTCTTGGAATTTGCGATTCGGTTGATGGGCGATAAGTCACAAATCAGTCTTTGGGTTCTGGATTCCAATCAGAACGCCATCCAATTTTACCAGCATTGCGGGTTTATTCACGATGGGAAAACGAAAGTCCAACGTCATGAAGACACTCTCTTAAAAGAAATCCGGATGATCAAGAAAACCGATTCCTCGATGAAACGGGGAAGAAGAACCGCCAAAACCATTTCGTAGGGGTTGGCCGTCGAAAACGATGCGCCTTTCCGCATCCAATCCAAAATATATAACCCATAATATCATAATAAAATCGATATATAAATCAAATAAAATAATCACAAAAAAATCAAAAACACAAGATGAAATTTCGGGTCTCCTGTGACTAGACTCATTCCGTCGAGACGGGAATTACCATCGGCTGATCGGGCCCTCGGAGGAGAAAATGATCGAGAAATACTCCAAAACCAACAAGGAGAAGGATTCTGTCTTTCCAAGATCTCGCACTTCGAAAGCCGTGAAGCGCTCAAAAATCGTCTTTTTTGGGCTATTGATGGTCAATTTCTTGGCTTTTTCCTACTTTGGTTTGCTGTGGGTGGGCTTGGGATCCGGCAACAGCCGGCTGGGAGCGCAAGAATGGGTTGGCATCATTTTGTGGGCTTTTTTGTGGGTCTCCCTGGTTTTATCGTTTCTCAAACCGCTCTTTGCCTATTCCTATTTTTTCGTCGAAATCGTCACCATGGTACTTTTTTGGATAATTGGCGGGGATTTTGCGATTCCGGTATTCTTTCTCTTTTCCCTAATGATCGTCGCCATGCCCTATTTGATGTTCCTTCGGTACCAATCGATAGAGATGACGAAAACCAAATAATCCTTCATCATCGCAAGGGCGTTCAAGAAATCCCATGAAGATGGAGGTATAATCGTGCCGTCGAGGTCAAAAATGGAACGAATTGATCAAGTCAACGCGGTATACCGGATGCAAAAATACATCGAAAGCCACTTAAAAGAACCCATCAGCCTGTCCCAACTCGCCCGGGAAGCGAATTACTCCCCGTGGCACGCCACCCGGATCTTCAAAGATCTGACCGGAAAGAGTCCCTTTGAATACATCCGGGCATTTCGTCTCAGCCAGGCGGCCCTGGTTTTGCGCGATGAAGACCGGAGGGTGGTCGATGTGGCTTTTGATTTTGTTTTCGATTCCCATGAAGGATTCACCAAAGCCTTTTCCAAAAACTTTGGGTTGCCTCCTTCCCGGTATTCCGCCACCAGCCCGGCCATCGGGCTCTTCCTGCCTTGGGACGTCCGCGCCTATCAAGAATTCCTCGACAAAGGAGAAGAAGCGATGGAAAAATCAGAAAAAAGTTTTGTGTTCGTCCAAATCATCGACCGGCCGCGCCGCAAGGTGATGTTGCGGCGGGGAATCAAGGCCGAGGAGTATTTCGCTTATTGCGGGGAGGTCGGATGCGATGTGTGGGGCGTGTTGTCCAGCGTCAAAGAGGCTTTGTATGAACCGATCGGCATGTGGCTTCCGAAAAAACTGATCCCGAAAGGAACTTCCGAATACGTCCAAGGCGTCGAATTGCCATTGGGGTATGACAAACCCATCCCGGAAGGCTTTGAATTGGTCGAGTATGAGCCGTGCAAGATGATGGTTTTTCAGGGACAACCATATGATGATGAAAATTTCGAAGCCGAAGTTATCTCCGTCATGAAGGTCATCGATGACTTCGATCCCTCGGTGTACGGGTATGCGTGGGCGGATGAAGAGGCTCCCCGGTTCCAATTGGTTCCGATGGGGTATCGGGGGTATATCGAGGCCCGTCCTGTCAAACCCCTCGTGAAATGAAATTCAGCCAGACCGCGAAATTCGTTTCGCGGTTTTTCTTTTTTGCCTTGAATAAAACCCCCAAAAGGGCTATGATGGAGGATGAAACCCGCCCAAATCAAGCATATGCAACCGAAAGTTGACATATAGAAACATAGAGTTTGTATTCATCTATCAGAATCCCCGGTATACTACAGGCAACAATGGAGGACAGGACAATGACCACAGGAACCAAAATTCAGGAACAACGAAAAAAGCAGAACATTACTCAGGAACAATTGGCCGATTATTTGGGGGTATCCCGACAATCGGTTTCCAAATGGGAATCGGACACGGCTTATCCGGAAACCGACAAACTGATCCGCATCGCCGCGCTTTTCCACATCAGCCTGGATTTCTTGTTGCGGGAAGATTATGAAGAAAATGAACAAAAAGTCAAAAAGACGGCGCGGATGCGCTTTTCCACTAACGCTTTCATTTTTGTCATCCTGGCGATTTGCGGATTCATTCTGGCGGTCGCTTTGGCGTTCATCACCAAAAAGCCGTGGATCGGATTTTTGGTGTTCTTCACCCTCTCCGCGACCGCCATCATCCTCTATGTCTTGGTTCGAAGCCGTTTCATCACCCACGCCGAGTATTCCGAGCAAGATCAAACCATTCTGTTGAAATGCACCGCCATGACTTACTCCGTCAACATCGTGGGATGGATGTTGTTTCTGCCCCTGCTCCTTTTCACGACCCGGGTTTCCATCAGTACTCCGTTCGGAACCCTCTTTCTCGAACATGGCATATTGACCTTTTCCTCCTATCTGTGGCTGGGGTTCCTGTTTGGGGTCGTCGGGGGAATGGGATCTCTACTGATTTGGACTCTCCATCGAAAAAAAGTGTTGCGAGTCCCGGCCACGGAGATCAAAAAGCTGGTGAAGCGAACGGATCTCGCGGTTTCGGTTCTCGCTCTCCTGCTCGGACTGTTAGCCTATTTCCCCACCACCGACAACGAAGGGGGCCTTCTCGTTTTGCTGCTTCTTTGCCTGTTGGTTTATCTGGGAATTTTTCCCTTGGTTTACGCCAAAAAAGGCCTTCTGGCTTGGAAAACGCTGATTCCATGCCTTCAAGGGGCGGTTTTATTGCCCGTTTTGCTGGTGTTGGGATTCGAGGCGGTTTTTTATTCGGTTTACCAAGGCGACAATTATGTTCCTTATCTCTGCGTTTTGGGGGCTTTTCTGCTATCGGCATCTTGGTACCTGGTGATGGCGGTCGGTCAATGGAGACGGGCCAAAAAAGCGGGAATCATCGAAACGTACCTCCTTTGGAAGAATGGCGTGTTTTTTGCCGGAATCGCCGGGATCCAGATGTTGATGAGTCCGATTTTGATTCAGGACTGGACCTTCGGATTATTCCGGCCGGCATACTACCTCTTGTTATGTTTGGGAACCATCGGAGTCTTGTTTTGGTGGGATTTGCGCCGGGAAAAGCATGCGTTGCCGGTTCCCCCGCCCGCCGATCCTGTCCAGAATTAAGGGTCCCCTCGTTCTAATCGAATCCTCAGATAGCCTCCGATGTTTGGGGGGCTTTTTTGTCTTGTTTTGTCGTTTGAGAATTGAATCCGGCATGGGGTTATGTTATAATACACAAGAACATTCCAATTCCCAAGAAAATTAGGTGAAACCTTATGAAAAACCTTTATTTGAAAGATCTTCCGCAGTATTTCGATCAAGAAATCGAGATTTGCGGATTTGTCGATAAAGTCCGCGACATGCAATATGTTCAATTCGTCGTCATTCGGGACTCTTCCGGAAAAGTCCAGATCACGATCGAAAAGAACGAAACGAACAAGGCCATGAACGACCTTGTTTCAACACTGACCAAAGAAAGCACCGTTTCGGCGAAAGGCGTCGTTTTCAACCGCCCGAACGTCAAACTTCGTGGAATGGAATTCATTCCCTCTTCCTTCGAAATCACCAGTCTGGCCGAAGACCAACTTCCGATCGACATCCTGGATTATACGAAAGCCACCGACAAAGAACTTCGCCTCGACAACCGCTTCCTCGATCTGCGCACCGAACAAAACTATCTGATCTTCAAAGCCCAGACGTTGTGCGAAGCCGCGATGCGCGAATATTGGCTGGAAAATAATTTCATCGAAATCCATTCCCCGAAGATTTTGGGAACGGCTTCCGAATCGGGCGCCGAGGTCTTCAAAATGGATTATTTCGGACGAACCGTCTATTTGGCCCAATCCCCGCAATTCTATAAACAGATGGCGATGGCCGCCGGTTTTAACAACGTCTTCGAGATCGGGCCCGTCTTCCGGGCCGAAAACTCCCACACCGCCTACCACGCCACCGAGTTCACCTCCGTCGACTGCGAAATCTCCTGGATCAAATCGCACCATGACGTCATGGACGTCGAAGAAGCGTTTTGCAAACGGATGCTGAAGAAACTGCAGGACAACATCGCCGAGGAATATCAACGGCTTTTCCACCGCGAAATCAACCTGAACGACGTCAAATTCCCGCGGATCCCGTTTGCCGAATGCAAACGGATCATCCAAGAACAGTATCATTACATCGGCGAAAAGAGTACCGACATCGACCGCAAGGAAGAAGAGTTCATCGGCATGTACGCCAAAAAGAACTTCGGATGCGATTTCGTCTTCGTCACCGAATATCCCTTCGCGGCCCGTCCCTTCTACCACATGTTGGATGAAAACGGCTTGACCAAGAGTTTCGACCTCCTGTACTGCGGCGTCGAAATTACGACCGGCGCGCAACGCGAACATCGCGTCGAAATCCTTAGAAAACAAGCGGTCGAAAAAGGCCTTCCGCTCGAATCCATCGAATTTTATCTCAATTTCTTCCGGTACGGGGTTCCTCCGCACGGCGGACTCGGGTTCGGCTTGACCCGTTTCCTGATGAAGCTTTTCAACACTGAAAGCATCCGGGAAGTCACCTTGTTGTACCGCGGACCGAACCGCGTCAATCCGTAAACCTCTTATTGAACCGGGCAAAGCGATTTTGCCCGGTTTTTTTGAATCCCCGGAAGGATTGCTTTTCCATTTGTGATAAAATATCTTTGACAGGGAGTGATGACTGATGATCACCGCAATCATGATTGGCGCCGGAAGCCGGGGAATCGGCGCGTACGGCGTTTATGCGGAAGCGCATCCCCAAGACATTCGGTTCGTGGCCGTGGCTGACCCCGACCCGATGCGTCGGGGTTATTTTGCCATGCGGCACGGAATCGCCCCGGACCAGATCTATCCCGGATATGAAGAAATTCTTCAGAAACCGAAACTGGCGGATGCCTGTTTCGTCTGTACGCAAGACAACATGCATTTCCTTCCCGCAAAAGCCGCGATGGAAAAAGGGTATCATCTGTTTTTGGAGAAACCGATGGCCGTCGATCCCGTCGAATGCATCCGACTCGGAAAAATCGCGGACGATCACCATGTCCGCCTGATGATCGGGCACGTTCTCCGGTACACTCCGTTCTTTTCTGCCATCAAAAGACTGATCGACGAAGGCAAAATCGGCCGACTGATGTCGATCCAGCATAACGAAAACGTGGCTTTCTGGCACCAAGCCCACAGTTATGTGCGGGGAAATTGGCGGAACTCCCGACTCTCGAGTCCGATGATCCTGGCCAAATCCTGCCATGACATGGATTTGTTGATATGGTTCGCCGGATCTCACCCGAAAAAAGTGTCTTCCTTCGGCAGTCTGTCGTATTTTCAGGCCGGCAACGCCCCCGCGGGCGCTCCGCTCCACTGCATGGACGGGTGTCCGGTTCAGGACACCTGCGTGTATTTTGCTCCCCGGGTCTACCCGAATGCCCCGGACTGGCTGAAACTCCCGGTCTCCAACGACATGTCGACCGAAGCGCTCCTGAAAGCCTTGAAAAAAGGTCCTTATGGACGTTGCGTCTACCATTGCGACAACGATGTCGTCGACCATCAGGTGACCGCCATCGAATTCGCCAACGGCGTCACCGTGGCTTTTACCATGACCGCCTTTACCCATGAAAACACCCGGACCATCAAATTGATGGGCACGAGCGGCGAAATCCGGGGTCATATGGAAGCCAACCGCTTGGAGTTGTACACCTTCGGAACCGACGCTCCGGAAATCATCGATTTGTCG
>Ga0209575_10000732_pt1 | contig 16763 bp, 27 predicted proteins | sample Medcelwee11metaG_FD_187172 | JGI IMG/M metagenome (GOLD analysis project Ga0209575, IMG submission 187172) | Freshwater pond sediment microbial communities from the University of Edinburgh, under environmental carbon perturbations - Medium... | ecosystem: Environmental > Aquatic > Freshwater >...
GTAGCAGGATATACTGCGTTTCCTGAATATGTTATACAAGTTACATGAAACTGTGGATACCAGTCTGTAAGTGAATAAACTCCGGTATGATCTCCAAAAGGGCCTTCTTTCACAAGTTCTTCAGAAGGATCAACGTATCCTTCAATTATTATATCGGCATCGTACGGTACATAAATGTCGTTTGTAATACATTTGACAAGCCTGACCCTCTTTCTTCTGAGGAAACCAGCAAGTATATATTCATCTATATTTTCAGGCAGAGGTGCAGTTGCAGCATATGTATATACCGGATCTCCTCCCAGGGCAACAGATACAGGCATCAATTTACCTGTATTCTTCCAGGCTTCAAAATGGCTGGCTCCTGTTTTATGGCGCTGCCAATGCATCGCTGTGGTGTTTTTATTAAGAATCTGCATCCTGTACATGCCGACATTGGTCTTTCCTGTTTCCGGATGCATTGTATGAACCATTGGCAGGGTCACAAACCTTCCACCGTCATGCGGCCAGCATTTAAGGACAGGAAGTATAGAAAGGTCAGGATCTTTTTTAATGATTTGTTGACATAATCCTTTACGGCGGGTTCGTGAAGGAAGTATACCTGATATTTTAATTATGTCAGGTAACGAGGATAATTTTTTAAACAGGTTCTCTCTGGACTCTGTAATTTTTTCAAACAGAGAAACGATTTCCAGGCCGGCGTCTTCGAGATTTTTTCTGCTTATGGCCATTGCCATGCGGTTTTCAGATCCGAAAGCATTTATAAGAACAGGAAAGTCTGTGCCATTATTTTCAAAAAGGAGTGCTTTCCCGCCACTTTTTGAAACACGGTCAGCAATTTCGGCTATTTCTAATACCGGATCGGTAAAAGTTTTAATCCGGTATATTTCCTGATTTCTTTCAAGGTCTGTTATAAATTCTGAAAGTCCGGTATAAGCCATTTTAAATATAAATTGGAAGTAAAGATAAAAGATAAAAGTTGTTCCTGATAACAAAGGAAACTAAGTTCGGTGCAGGAACAAAATGGCAAAGGGTTTAAATCCTGTTAACTTTATTGAATTTGTGGATGATATAGGTTATATAAAACAATAATGGGAACTATTCTTTCGATTAGTTCCCATTCACCGTCTACAACCTAAGCTATTTACGGTGTCGGATTACTGTTATTCTGACCGGCTGCATTCCAGGTCTTACGATCTGTTCCTGCAACCCATGGCGTTTGGGTCGTGCCTGTTACAGCATAACCTTCCGGCTGTCCGTTTTTTCCTGTCTCGCGACAGAAATTTCCCGGACGAAATGTCCTTCAGGCTCCGTTACAATTTCCCGAGGGATAATGTTCCGGTTTCAGTTCATCTGGAGCCGAAGCCCTTCAATTTCTGAAGCCCTGTGACTCAATCGTTGAAAGAACGTTTCCGGTTTTCTTCGATTTACTGAGCATCCGGTATTGGTCTGGGACCAGTTCCCTTTGCTCAGGTTTCGGCTCTCTTGATGCGCAGACCCGAGGGTCTGACTGATCCGGATTGTGTTTCATTTAAGTAACCTTTTCCGGTTCCACATCTTTCGAGCAGTCTTTTATCGCTCACCCGATAGATCAAATTTATATTAAGAATATCAAAAAACAATAAAATCAGGCCCCATGTTGTAAACCTGATTTAAACAGAAGTTATCAACAATTGTTAATAACGACGGGAAATAAGCAACCTTGCCGCTTTACGACCCTCACCCCAAAAGGGGAAAGAATTTTATCACTTTATCTAACTATCTCAAAGAGAAAGAATTACAACAATAAGGAGGTTAATCTTTTTACACATCTCATTTTACAAATGTACAATAACCTGGTAAAACAAATTAAAGGGAATTAGTGAATGATCCCTGAGATTCCTCACTTCGTTCGGAATGACAATCTAAAGCATTGTTAAAGAGGGAGAAGCGGCGATTTGAATGATAATATTTTTCAAGAATACATTTTTGACAATTCGCCGCTTCTCCCTCCCCTTCCATAAAAATGAGTTGTCATTCCGAGCAAAGCGAGGAATCTTATGTATCTTATACAATTGCAGTGTATTATGCCTTATATTTTCTGAACATACAAAGCTGCGTATATAGGGTAGCTTAAGAGGAATTTAAGGGCTTAAGGAGATCAGGGAGGGCTGAAAATAAAAAAGGTTGTCAGACATGACAACCTTTAAAATATCAGATTTTTTATAACTTATTTCTTATATCCGTATACAGCCAGGGCGCCAAGTTCCTCCTCGATTCTCAGAAGTTGGTTGTACTTGCATATCCTGTCGGTTCTGCTGGCCGATCCGGTCTTAATCTGTCCCGAATTGGTTGCAACAGCGATATCAGCAATAATTGTATCCTCTGTTTCGCCAGAACGATGAGATGTAACGGTTGTATAACCTGCTCTGTGAGCCATCTCAATGCAATTCAGTGTTTCAGTAATTGTTCCGATCTGGTTAACTTTAATAAGGATTGAATTTGCACAACCCATATCGATTCCCTTTTTAAGATAATCAACATTTGTAACAAAAACATCATCTCCAACTATCTGGCATTTTTTTCCGATCCTGTCAGTAAGCATTTTCCAGCCATCCCAGTCTCCTTCTGCCATTCCGTCCTCAACTGAGTCTATAGGATATTTCTTAATCAGGTTCTCAATAAAATCAACCTGTTCTTTGGATGTACGCCTTGCACCTTTTGGTCCTTCAAATTTTGAATAATTATACATTCCTTCCTTATAGAATTCTGAAGCTGCACAGTCGAGTGCTATTGTAATATCTGTACCAGGTTTATAGCCTGCAGCTGAAATTGCTTTAAGTATAGTTTCAAGAGCGTCTTCAGTACCATCAAATTTTGGAGCGAACCCACCTTCATCACCCACAGCAGTACTTAATCCTCTCTCTTTAAGTACTTTTTTAAGGGAATGGAAGACTTCAGCGCCCATGCGTAATCCTTCCCTGAATGAAGGAGCCCCCACTGGTCTGATCATGAATTCCTGGAAAGCGATAGGAGCATCAGAATGCGACCCTCCGTTTATAATATTCATCATTGGTATTGGAAGAGTAACTGCATTTGTGCCTCCAATATATCGGAAAAGAGGTAGTCCATGGAGAGTTGCTGCTGCTTTTGCAACTGCCATTGATACTCCAAGGATTGCATTTGCACCCAGGTTACTCTTTGTTTTAGTACCGTCAAGCTCTATCATTTTCTTATCAATGCCTGCCTGATCAGTAACTTCCATGCCGTTTATTTCTTCGGCTATCACATTATTTACATTGTGAACAGCTTTCAGAACACCCTTGCCCAGATAGCGATTTTTATCGCCGTCTCTCAGTTCGAGAGCTTCATTTTCACCAGTTGATGCGCCTGAAGGCACAGCAGCACGACCAAAATAACCGCTGGCGGTCATTACATCAACTTCAATTGTAGGATTGCCGCGGGAATCAAGTATCTCACGGGCATGCACACTAACTATTTGACCCATAGGTATTTAATTTTTTATTAAACAATAGTGCAATATACAAAAAAAGGGATAATGTTTTTAATCTATTATCCCTTCCCTTTAAATATTTTTAAATTTATTTATCTCCTTCAGGAGCTGTTTCCTTTGATTCATTTTCAGGTTTTTCAACAGGCTGCCCAGGTTTTTCTTCTTTACTCTTTACATCCTTCACAACATCAGCAGTTTCAGCTTTTTTCTTAGGTGCTCTCCTCCTTCTTGTTGCTGTTTTACCTTTAGCTCCTTCACCTCCGCCAAGCATGGCTTCATTGTAATCAACGAGCTCCAGAATACACATTTCGGCATTATCACCAATTCTGTTTCCGGTTTTTAATATACGGGTATATCCTCCAGGTCGTTCACCAACTTTGGGTGATATTTCTCTGAAAAGTTCGGTTACTGCTTCCTTATCTTTCAGGTAGCTGAAAACGATTCTCCTTGAATGGGTAGAATCTTCTTTCGATTTTGTTATAAGAGGTTCAACGAATGTTTTCAGAGCTTTAGCTTTGGCAGTTGTGGTAGTGATCCTCTTATGCATGATCAGGGACGTCGCCATATTGGATAGCATCGATTTCCTGTGTGAACTCGTTCTCCCTAAATGATTTATAGTTTTTGAATGTCGCATTTCTATATCCTCAAACAGTTTTCTAATTAATCTTTCTCTAACTTATATTTGCTCACATCCATACCGAATGAAAGGCTCATTGATTCAAGCAATTCATCGAGTTCGGTAAGCGATTTCTTGCCGAAGTTCCTGAATTTAAGAAGGTCGTTCTTATTAAATTTCACAAGATCACCAAGTGTTTCAACTTCAGCGGCTTTAAGGCAATTGAGAGCTCTGACAGACAGGTCGAGATCGACCAGTTTTGTCTTCAGAAGCTGTCTCATATGGAGAACCTCCTCATCAAATTCCTCATTAGCCATCTTGTCGTCAGAATCGAGTGTAATCTTTTCATCGGAAAAGAGCATAAAGTGATATATAAGAATTTTTGCAGCTTCTTTAAGAGCATCTTTGGGATGTATTGATCCGTCAGTTTCGATCTCAAAGAGGAGTTTCTCATAGTCAGTTTTCTGCTCAACACGATAGTTCTCAACGGTATATTTCACGTTTCTTACAGGAGTGAAGATAGCGTCGATTGCTATGAGTCCAAATTCTGCATCGGCTGGTTCATTCTCTTCGGCCGGGACATAACCTCTTCCCTTGCTTACAGTTAATTCGATCTGAAGCTTTACATCATGCTCCATCCTGAATATTACCAAATCAGGGTTTAGTACTTCGAAGCTGCTGAGAGCGTTATTGAGGTCAGCTGCCTTGAAGATATCCTTATTGTGGATCTTTACGGTGACCTTTTCGTTATCAACATCCTCAACGGTTCTTCTGAACCTTACCTGTTTGAGGTTAAGGATAATTTCGGTAACATCTTCAATTACACCTGTGATGGTAGAGAACTCATGGTCAATACCCTCGATTTTTACCGTTGTTATGGCAAAACCTTCGAGTGAGGAGAGAAGAATTCTTCTCAGAGCATTGCCTACAGTAATACCATAGCCAGGTTCAAGAGGACGAAACTCAAATTTACCGAGTTTGTCATCCGCTTCGAGCATTATTACTTTATCGGGCTTCTGGAATGATAAAATGGCCATAGATTTTTTCTTATATTATTACTTTGAATACAATTCTACGATAAGCTGTTCCTTAATATTTTCAGGAATATCAGTACGATCAGGGATGCTCATGAATTTACCTGCCATCTGAGCATCATCCCATTCCAGCCATGAGAGCTTTGATGATTTCCGTGTTGTTAATGAATCAACAACAATTTCAAGAGATTTTGATTTCTCACGGACACCTATAATATCACCTGGTTTAAGCTGGAATGAAGGAATATTAACTACTTCGCCATTAACCGTAATATGACGGTGTGAAACCAGCTGGCGGGCTGCTGCCCTTGTAGGAGAAATGCCCAGGCGATAAACGACGTTATCGAGGCGTGATTCGAGGAGTTGAAGCAGAACTTCACCTGTTACACCTTTGGAACGTGATGCCTTTTCAAAAGTATTATGGAACTGACGCTCCAGGATACCATAAGTGTATTTAGCTTTTTGTTTTTCCCTGAGCTGAACACCATATTCAGAAGTCTTTTTCCTTTTTTTGTTCATTCCGTGCTGGCCGGGAGGAAAATTCTTTCTGTCGAGGTGTTTATCGGGGCCGAATATCGCTTCTCCAAACTTTCTTGCGATTCTTGTTTTTGGGCCGGTATATCTTGCCATTGTACTATTAATTTATATCAGACAAATTATCTATTAAAACTTATTAAACTCTTCTTCTTCCGGGAGCACGGCAGCCGTTATGAGGCATAGGGGTTACGTCAACTATTTCAGTAACTTCAATACCTGTGTTGGCAATTGCCCTTATAGCTGATTCACGGCCCGAACCTGGTCCTTTAACAAATACCTTGACTTTCCTCAGTCCAAGATCATAAGCCACCTTCCCACATTCTTCAGATGCCATCTGGGCAGCATAAGGAGTATTCTTCTTGGAACCCTTGAATCCCATCTTCCCGGCTGATGCCCATGAAATAACCTGTCCTGAATTATTGGTCAGTGTTACAATAATATTATTAAATGACGAATGAACGTGTGCCTGGCCTGATGGTTCAACCTTAACGATCCTCTTCTTTAATGCTCCAGTCTTCTTTGCCATAGTCTATTTATTTAGTAGCTTTTTTCTTGTTTGCAACAGTTTTCTTTCTGCCTTTACGCGTCCGGGCATTATTTTTTGTACTCTGTCCCCTTACCGGAAGACCTATTCTGTGGCGGACACCACGATAGCAGCCAATATCCATAAGCCGTTTAATATTCATCTGAGTTTCAGAACGAAGCTCACCTTCAAGCTTATAGGTATCATTAAGGATGCGACGGATTGTATTTATCTGATCGTCAGTCCATTCCTCAACCTTTGCATTTCTGTCAACGCCAGCCTCATCAAGTACTTTCTGGGCAGTACTTCTGCCAACCCCGTAAATGTAAGTAAGGCCTATTTCGCCTCTTTTATGTCTTGGTAAATCTACCCCAACAATACGTGCCATATAAAACTTTTCTTAAATTGAGTTGCAAAATTAATTAAAATTATCCCTGTCTCTGTTTGAACTTGGGATTTTTCTTGTTTATAACGTAAATGCGTCCTTTTCTTCTGACTATCTTACAGTCAGCGCTGCGCTTTTTTACAGATGCTCTTACTTTCATTACCTTGAATATTTCTATTTATACCTGAATGTTATTCTTCCTTTAGTCAGATCGTATGGTGACATTTCAACCTTTACTTTATCGCCTGGCAGTATCTTGATATAATGCATCCTCATTTTCCCTGAGATGTGTGCGGTAATTACGTGCCCGTTTTCGAGCTCTACCCTGAACATCGCATTTGAAAGGGCCTCAATGATCGTGCCGTCCTGCTCAATTGATGGTTGTTTAGCCATACGATTACATTTTATTCAAAATCTCTTCTATAAATTCAAATGTTGTCAATACGTCTGCTTTTCCCTTATTAACACCAACAGCATATTCAAAATGTGCCGAAGGTTTTCCGTCAGCGGTTTTGATGGTCCAGCCATCATGCATCTGGAGAGTCTCCTTTTTACCAAGGTTGATCATCGGTTCAATACAGATCACCAATCCTTTTTCCATTTTAGGCCCGGATCCTCTCTTGCCGTAGTTTGGAACTTCAGGAGGCTCGTGAAGTTTTTTCCCGAGACCATGACCCACCAGTTCCCTCACTACTGAAAATCCGCCGCTCTCTGCTTTCTCCTGCACAGCTGAGGATATATCTCCTATCCTGTTGCCGGCCACTGCAGCCTTAACTCCCTCTTCAAGGGAGGCTTTTGTGAATTCAAGCAGTTTTCTTACTTCCTCACTTATTTCACCGACCGCGAATGTATAAGCACTGTCGCCATACCATCCGTTAAGGATAACTCCGCAGTCTACTGAAATAATATCTCCATCTTTCAGTGCATAGCCTGAAGGGATACCATGAACCACTTCATCATTGACAGATGTGCAGAGGGTATTGGGAAACCCGCCATATCCCTTAAACGCCGGAACTGCATTATGATCGCGAATAAATGCTTCGGCAATGTTATCGAGATAAAGAGTAGTAACCCCGGGTTTTATGTGTCTGGCAATCTCAGCAAGTGTTTTCGACACCAGAAAATTGCTTTCTTTTAACAACCCTACCTCTTCATCAGTCTTTAAATACAACATCAAAGAACGTAAAACTTATTTATATTGATGTAACAGCACTTGATCTGCCTTTAACCCGTCCGGACTTCATAAGTCCGTCATAATGACGCATGAGCAAGTGGCTCTCAATCTGTTGCAGAGTATCTAGTACTACTCCCACAAGGATCAGAAGCGATGTTCCACCATAAAATTGTGCAAACTGAGGCGTAACGCCTGCTTTAACCGCAACAGAGGGAAGAATCGCAATTATAGCCAGGAATATTGATCCGGGCAGAGTGATTCTTGACATAATTGAATCAAAGAACTCAACAGTTTTTCTGCCTGGTTTTATTCCGGGAATAAACCCTCCGTTTTTCTTCATATCTTCAGCCATCTGAACAGGATTAATAGTAATGGCTGTGTAAAAATATGTAAATGCGATGATCATTATTGCTGTAACCAGATTATACCAGAATCCGTACATATTCGAAAATGCCACAACAAATCCTGAACTTGAATTGGAATAACCTGCAATAATAATCGGGAGCATCATAATTGCCTGGGCAAATATTATTGGCATAACTCCGGCAGCATTCACTTTCAGAGGAATATACTGACGGACTCCTCCATATTGTTTATTTCCGACTATTCTTCTTGCATACTGAACCGGGATACGGCGTGTTCCCTGAACAAGGAGTATAGTTCCAAGAACCACAACAAATAAAATTACTATTTCAACAATAAGAGCAATCGGGCCACCGGCTCCATTAAGTCTTGCACCCGATTCAAATATGAAGTTTGCAGGCATTCTGGCAACGATACCTATCATAATTATGAGAGATATTCCGTTCCCGATACCTTTATCAGTTATTTTTTCTCCGAGCCACATCACGAAGATTGTACCTGCTGTAAGTATTATCACCGACGATATCTGGAAAAAAGGACCTGAAATAACAAAAGCTTCAGCCGGCAATGTATGAGTAAGGTTCAGCAGGTAGGTCGGACCCTGAAGAATAAGTATAAGTACAGTAAGATATCTTGTATGCTGATTCATTTTACGTCTGCCGCTTTCCCCCTCTTTCTGAAGTTTCTGATAATAAGGAAAAACTATACCGAGAAGCTGGATTACGATTGATGCGGAAATGTAAGGCATGATACCAAGGGCAAAGACAGATGCCTGCGAAAATGCACCTCCTGAGAACATATCAAGAAGTCCCATTATACCTGAAGAAGTTTGTGTCTTCAGGTTTGCAAGCATTGACGGGTCGATTCCCGGAAGGGTAATATACTTACCAAGCCTGTATAACAGAATTATTCCCATTGTATATAGAAGTCTTGCACGAAGATCTTCTATCTTGAAAATATTTTTTATGGTCTGGATAAGTCTCATGGAGTTACAGTATTACAACGGTACCGTTTTTAGCTTCGATTGCAGCGATTGCTGATTTGCTGAACGCGTGGGCATGAACTTCAAGTTTCATTTCAAGAGTTCCTCTGCCCAGTATTTTAACAAGGGCATTTTTAGAGATAAATCCTGCTGCAATTAGCACATCCTTATCGATTTTCCCGAGGTTGTTTTTTTCTGCCAGCGTCTGAAGCATTCCGATATTGATACCTTTATATTCCTTGCGGTTTACGTTTTTGAAGCCGTATTTGGGAACACGTCTCTGAAGAGGCATCTGGCCTCCTTCAAATCCGATTTTTTTGCTGTAACCTGATCTGGACTTAGCGCCTTTATGACCTCTTGTTGATGTCCCGCCCCTACCTGAACCCTGTCCACGGCCCAAGCGCTTGTTTGTTTTTACTGATCCTTTTGCAGGTTTTAAGTTACTCAAATCCATAACCTTATATCTTATAAATATGGTTTATACCTTAAATGTTTTCAATTTTAACCAGGTGTCTGACTTTCTCAACCATTCCCATTATCGGGGGAGTAGCTTCGTGCTCAACACTGTGGTTCAATTTGTGAATACCAAGAGCTTCAAGAGTTCTTTTCTGCCTTTCCGGTTTCCCGTTTTTGCTTTTCACCTGGGTAATACGAATTTTTGCCATCGTAATGTACTTTACTAACCGTTAAAAACTTTATCCATTTTGATGCCTCTGTGTTCAGCAATTGTGAACGGATCGCGCATTTCAAGAAGTGCAGCGAATGTTGCCTTTACGAGGTTGTGGGGATTAGATGAGCCTTTCGATTTTGCAAGGACATTCTTAATACCGACACTCTCAAGTACAGCGCGCATAGCACCACCGGCTTTTACTCCTGTACCATCAGAAGCAGGTTTGATGAATACTTTTGCTCCGCCAAACTTGGCAACCTGTTCGTGAGGAATTGTTCCGTTAATTACAGGAACTTTAATGAGGTTTTTCTTTGCATCCTCAATACCTTTTGCGATAGCTGTTGTTACTTCACTGGCTTTACCAAGGCCATGACCGACAATTCCATCTTCGTTACCGACAACAACAATTGCCGAGAAGCTGAATGTACGTCCACCTTTTGTTACCTTGGTAACTCTCTGAATGCTTACAAGCCTGTCCTTTAGTTCAAGGTCGCTGGTCTTTACTTTTCTTATACCTTCTGCCATAATTCACTAGAATTTTAAACCGCCTTCGCGGGCTGCATCAGCCAATGATTTTACTCTGCCATGATATTTATAACCGCTTCTGTCGAAGACTACATTCTCGATACCTTTCTCTTTGCATTTTGTAGCAAGGAGTTTACCAACAAGCTTAGCCTGCTCGGTTTTTTTGATACCTGTTTTATCTGCAACCTCTTTTTCTTTTGAAGAAGCTGACAGAATAGTAACTTTATTCAGATCGTCAACAACCTGAACGTATATCTGTTTATTGCTGCGATATACCGCAAGCCTTGGAAGGGTTGCTGTTCCGCTTATTTTTTTCCGGATCCGCATTTTGATCCTTGTTCTTCTTTCCAACTTAGTTAGAGCCATTTTTCTTAACTATTACCAGATTAAACACTTGCTGATTTTCCAGCTTTTCTTCTGAGCTGCTCACCCACGAACTTGATCCCTTTGCCTTTATAAGGTTCAGGTGGACGGAGAGATCTGATTTTTGCAGCAACATGACCGATAAGCTGTTTATCGATACAGGTAAGTGTAATTACAGGATTGCTCCTTCTTTCAGTTTTTGTTTCAATTTTTACTTCATCCGGAACCTGAAGAATAATATCGTGAGAGTAGCCAAGGCTCATTTCAAGCTGCTGCCCTTTAGCTTCGGCACGATAACCAACTCCAACAAGTTCAAGTTCTTTCTTGTATCCCTGTGAAACACCGGTTACCATATTGGCAATAAGAGCCCTGTAAAGACCATGAAGCGATTTGTGATTTTTCGATTCCGTGGGTCTTGTCAATATAAGTTCGGTTTCCACAATTTCAACCTTCAGGTCCTTGTCAACTGCCTGATGCAGTTCCCCCAAAGGTCCTTTCACACTAACCATATTGGTGTCGCTGATTGTAACAGTGACTCCCTTAGGCAGGTTTACAGGTAATTTTCCTATTCGTGACATTAAGCTATCCTCCTATTAGTAAACGTAACACAATACTTCACCACCAATTTTCTCTTTCTTGGCCTCTTTGTCGGTCATCAGACCTCTTGAGGTAGAAATAATTGCAATACCAAGGCCATTTAATATTTTTGGAATTTCATCCACACTAGCATAGTGTCTGAGACCAGGGCGGCTTACCCTCTGCAATTCCTTAATTGCAGGTTTTTTTGTTTTTTGATTGTATTTCAGGGCAATTTTAAGAACACCCTGAGCTCCTTCGCCTTCAACAACTTTATAGCTAAGTATATAACCTTTTTCAAAAAGTATTCTTGCAACTTCTTTCTTAAGATTGGATGCTGGTGCCTCCACAATCTTATGACCTGCCATGATAGCGTTTCTAATTCTGGTCAGTAAATCTGCAATTGGATCAGTCATCTTTTAATATTTAATATAGTTTATATTCGTTTTAATTACCAGCTGGCTTTTTTAACACCCGGGATAAGTCCGAATGAAGCCATTTCTCTGAAAGTTATCCTGCTCACTCCGAACTGTCTCATATAACCTCTGGAACGACCTGTAAGTTTACAGCGGTTGCGTTGCCTGTTAGGGTTTGAGTTTCTGGGAAGACGGCTCAAAGCAACATAATTTCCTTCAGCTTTCAGCTGAGCTCTTTTAGCAGCATATTTCTGAGCCAGTTTTGCGCGTTTTACTTCGCGGGCTATCATCGATTCCTTAGCCATATAATCAGTTTTTAGATGTTTTAAATGGTAAACCAAAGTTCTTCAGAAGTGAAAGTGCTTCCTCATCGGTTTTAGCAGTTGTCACAAAAGTGATCTGCAGACCCATGATCTTTGCGATCTTGTCGAGGTCGATCTCAGGGAAAATTATCTGTTCAGTAATTCCGAGTGTATAGTTTCCCCTCCCATCAAATTTGGCACTGATACCCTTAAAGTCGCGGATACGTGGAAGTGCAACAGATATCAGTCTCTCAAGAAACTCATACATCTTGTCTTTACGTAAAGTGACCATAATGCCTATTGGCATATTTTTTCTTAACTTAAAGTTAGATATATCCTTGGAAGAAAATGTAAGAACAGCTTTCTGACCTGCTATATCTGACATTTCCTTAACTCCGAATTCGAGAAGTTTCTTATCTGCAATAGCCTGTCCTACTCCCTGATTAAGGACTATCTTTTCCAGCCTCGGGACCTGCATTACGGTTTTGTAACCGAATTCCTTTGTCAATGCAGGGACGATCTCGTCTTTATACTTGTTTTTTAGCGCAGGTACATACATTACTTGATCTCCTCTCCTGATTTTTTAGAATAACGCACTAATTTATTTGTATCATTAAGTCTCTTTCCTATACGGGTTGGTTTGCCGCTTGTAGGATCAATAAGCATAAGGTTTGAAAGATGAACCGGAGATTCTTTCTTTACAATCCCGCCCTGGGGAGCTTTTGAATTAGGTTTGGTATGTTTTGAAACCATATTTACACCTTCCACAAGGGCTCTGTTCTTATCCCTGTCAACTTCAAGGACCCGTCCTTTCTGACCTTTTGATTCGCCGGTTATAACCATAACCGAATCTCCCTTTTTTATATGAATTTTCTTTTGCATTGTTGTGTACTTATATATTTTACAACACTTCAGGTGCCAGTGAAACTATTTTCATGTATTTATCACGTAGTTCTCTTGCCACCGGGCCGAAGATACGTGTTCCCCGAACCTCATCCTGGTTATTGAGAAGTACAACTGCATTATCGTCAAATCTGATATATGAACCATCCGGGCGACGGATCTCCTTGGTTGTTCTGACGACAACAGCTTTGCTCACTGTTCCTTTTTTTGCTTCTCCTGACGGAAGTGCGGATTTCACACTCACAACAATCTTGTCGCCCACAGAAGCATATCTTTTTTTGCTGCCGCCGAGCACTCTTATGCATAATACCTCTTTGGCGCCCGAGTTGTCGGCTACTGTTAGTCTGGTTTCCTGTTGTATCATGATTACTTAGCTCTTTCGATAATTTCAACTAATCTCCAGGATTTATTTTTGCTCAGAGGCCTGGTCTCCGATATACGAACAGTATCGCCGATATTGCATGAATTCTCTTCATCGTGCGCCATCAGCTTCTTTGTTTTATTTATAAACTTGCCATAAATCGGGTGTTTAACTTTCCTTTTTACGGCAACGGTGATCGATTTGTCCATTTTATTGCTGACAACAACACCGATACGTTCTTTTCTAAGATTCCTTTCCATTGCTGATTCGGCTATTTAGATTTCTGTTTCATTTCTCTTGCGCGTAATTCGGTAAGCAGACGTGCGACCGTAAGCTTAGCCTCTTTGAGCTTCTGCGGATTATCGAGGGGAGTTATTGCATGATTTAACTTCATGCGAACGAGCATTGTCTTCTCCGTATCGATACGCTCGAGAAGATCGGGTGTGCTTAATTCCCTTATTTCTGTAGTTTTCATCTGTTATAAAAATTTTATTACTCTACGTAATCGCGTCTTACTACGAATTTTGTTGTTATAGGCAGTTTCTGAGCACCAAGGCGAAGAGCCTCTTTGGCTACCTCATATGGTACTCCTTCAGCCTCCAGAAGTATTCTTCCCGGTGTAACCGGTACTACAAAACCTTCAGGTGCACCTTTTCCTTTTCCCATACGAACCTCTGCAGGCTTTTTGGTGATAGGTTTATCCGGGAAAATCCTTATCCAGAGCTGTCCTTCACGTTTCATATAACGTGTAACAGCCTGACGGGCAGCTTCAATCTGCCTTCCGGTGATCCAGCTTTCCTCCAGTGCCTTGATACCAAATGACCCGAATGCCAGCTGGTTGCCTCTTTGTGCATTGCCTTTCATTCTTCCTTTCTGGGCTCTCCTGAATTTGGTCCTTTTTGGTTGTAACATTGCTTAATATCTTAAAAATTAAAACTGAACTACTTATTTCTCTCTTTACCTTTTCTCTTAAGGCTTTTGCTCTTGGCGTTCCTTGCACCTATATTAGGGCTAAGATCTCTTTTTCCAAAAACTTCACCATTACATATCCAGACTTTTACACCAAGCAAGCCAACTTTTGTATGAGCTTCAGCCAATGCATAATCTATATCGGCACGTAATGTATGAAGTGGAATGCGACCCTCTTTGTATGATTCGCTTCTTGCCATTTCAGCTCCACCCAGACGACCGGAGATCATAACTTTTATTCCCTCGGCACCCATGCGCATAGTTGATGCTATTGCCATTTTGATAGCGCGGCGGTAAGATATCTTTCCTTCAAGCTGACGGGCAATATTGTTTCCTACTATGTTTGCGTCAAGTTCCGGACGTTTAACTTCAAATATATTTATCTGTACCTCTTTCTTGGTAATCTTCTTAAGTTCTTCCTTCAGCTTGTCAACTTCCTGTCCACCTTTACCAATTATGATACCCGGACGTGCAGTATTGACAGTTACGGTAATTAGCTTAAGAGTTCTCTCAATTATAATTTTTGAGATACTTGCCTTAGCAAGCCTGGCATTCAGGTATTCCCTGATCTTTGTATCCTCAACCAGCTTGCCGGAAAAATCTTTTCCACCGTACCAATTTGAATCCCAGCCCTTTATTATACCTAATCTGTTACCTATCGGATTTACTTTTTGTCCCATCTGAATTATTTTGATCTGTTTTCAACTTCCTTATTCATACTGTCAAGCACAAGGGTTACATGGTTTGATCTTTTTCTCAACCTGTAAGCTCTTCCCTGCGGGGCTGTCTGCAGTCTTTTCATAACCCGGCCTCCATCGACATGAACTGTTTTAATATAGAGGTTGCTCTCTTCGACCCTTACGCCTTCATTCTTCGCCTGCCAGTTGGCAATAGCTGAAAGGAGAAGTTTCTCCAGTCTGCGTGATGCATCCTGGGAACTGAATTTAAGGATATCAAGCGCTTTATTTACTTCCTTTCCGCTGATAAGATCAGTTACAAGTCTCATCTTGCGGGGGGAGGTAGGACAGTTTCTGAGTATAGCCTGGTATCTTGATTTGGCTTCCTCTTTTTTCTGTTCGGCTGTATTTCTTTTTCTTGCACCCATTACTGATAGTTTTTCAATGTTTACATTACTGATTATTTATTGCCGGAGTGACCTCTGAAGGTACGTGTAGGCGCAAATTCTCCAAGCTTATGACCTACCATATTCTCGGTAATGTACACAGGTATAAATTTGTTACCGTTATGAACTGCTATAGTATGTCCGACAAAGTCAGGCGATATCACCGACCTTCTTGACCATGTCTTGACCACTGATTTTTTTCCACCCTCGTTCATCTCAGAAACTCTCTTATCGAGTTTGAAATCTATGAAAGGGCCTTTTTTTATGGATCTGCTCATAATATATCAGTTATTTTTTCCTTCTTTCTATAATATGTTTTGCGGAATACTTCTTCTTGTCCCTGGTCTTGAAACCTTTTGCAGGAATACCTTTACGGGAACGTGGATGTCCTCCTGAGGCTCTTCCTTCACCACCACCCATTGGATGATCGACCGGGTTCATAACAACTCCACGCACTCTGGGACGGCGTCCCTGCCAGCGTGAACGTCCTGCTTTTCCTGATTTTTCAAGGTTATGATCAGGATTGGATACAACACCAATAGTGGCACGGCATGTAGTAAGTACCAGGCGTGTTTCACCCGAAGGAAGTTTGATTGTTGCATATTTTCCGTCGCGTGCTGAAAGCTGGGCATAAGTACCTGCACTGCGTGCAAGTGCGCCACCCTTCCCTGGTTTAAGCTCTATATTATGAATAATGGTACCCATAGGAATATCACTAAGGAATAATGTATTGCCTATTTCTGGCATGGCTTCCCTGCCAGATACAATTTTGCTTCCTTCAGTAAGTCCCGTGGGAGCAACGATATACCTTTTCTCGCCATCCTCATAAACAACAAGTGCGATCCTTGATGATCTGTTCGGATCGTACTCTATTGATTTTACCGTTGCCTGCATGCCATCTTTCTCCCTGAGGAAATCGATAACTCTGTACATCTTCTTGTGACCGCCTCCGATGTACCTCATAGTCCGTTTACCGTTAACATTCCTTCCTCCGGATTTTCGGTGCGGTCGAAGGAGGGATTTCTCCGGCGTAGCGCTTGTGATACCATCAAAAGCGCTGATGATCTTGTGTCTCTGACCTGGTGTAACAGGTTTGATCTTTCTGACTGCCATACTGGTTATTAAATATTGCTATAGAAATCTATTTTATTCCCTTCGGCAAGAGTCACAATTGCTTTTTTGGTTGCATTTGTTCTTCCTGTCAGAAGGCCCGATTTTGTATTACGGGATTTTATTTTCCCGCCATAACGAATCGTATTAACTGAATCAACTGTAACACCGTACAGCTCTTCAATAGCTTTTTTAATCTGTAACTTATTTGCGTCTTTAGCAACGAGAAAACCATAGCGATTAAATTTATCGCCCTGGCTTGTCATCTTTTCCGTTACAATCGGTTTAAGTAAAATATTCATCACTCAAATTTTTCTAGTTTTCAAAAGTTGCCTGCAAAA